>Ga0209048_10000015_pt1 | contig 141946 bp, 116 predicted proteins | sample FrelakmetCRP12CR_FD_187146 | JGI IMG/M metagenome (GOLD analysis project Ga0209048, IMG submission 187146) | Freshwater lake sediment microbial communities from the University of Notre Dame, USA, for methane emissions studies - CRP12 CR (SPAdes)... | ecosystem: Environmental > Aquatic >...
GGGGGCGCTCCGGTTGGGCGCCCCCGCCCGCTACTTGGCGACTGGGGGTCGTGCATGGGCAGGGAGATCGAGCGCAAGTTCCTGGTCAGGGGTGAGGCGTGGAAGAAGCTTGCCGCCGGCACCGTGTACCGCCAGGGCTATCTCTCGACGGTGAAGGAACGTACGGTGCGCGTGCGGACGGTGGGGGCGAAGGGTTTTCTCACCGTCAAGGGCATCACCGTGGACAACGCGCGCGCCGAGTACGAGTACGAGATCCCCACCGCCGACGCGGATCAGATGCTCGATGCGCTGTGCGAGCGGCCCCTGGTGGAGAAGACGCGCTACAAGATCGCCGCTGGCGGTGTGGTGTGGGAGGTAGATGAGTTTCACGGGGAGAACGAGGGCCTGGTGGTCGCCGAGGTCGAGCTGACCGACGCAGCCCAGAAGTTCGAGCTTCCCGAGTGGGTTGGCGCCGAGGTCTCCGGGGATCCGAGGTACTTCAACGCCAACCTGATTGCGAACCCGTACTTGCGCTGGCAGAAGCGCTGATTGCAGTGGATCGGGCCGGCTGCGCCGGCACCGGAGAGGACGCGGGACGTATGTCGGACATCGCCGCCGTTTCTGCCTCTGCGCGCGCCGGCGCTGGCGTGGCGAGCCCCGCGTCGTCCAGCGCAGACAACGGCGAGCTGACGGATCTGCTTGACCTCAGCAAACATCGCCTTTCCACCGTCAAGGAGCGCGCGCCATCGAACAGCGAACGCTGGATGCGCTACCTCGGCTTCCCGGGGGGCGTGCTGCTGTTCCTCGCGCTCTACTTCATGCCGCCGCCGGCCGGCCTCACCGCCGCGGGGCAGTCGGTCATCGCCTGCTTCATGCTCGCGCTCGTGTGGTGGATCACGGAGCCGTTCCCGACCTACGTGACCTCGCTCTGTCTGATGCTGCTGCTCGTGTTCCTCGATGGCTGGCAGATGGAGAAGGTGCTCGGGGTGCTTGGCATGGACGTGATCTGGCTCAACGTGATGGCGTTCGTGCTCGCCTCGATTCTGCTCAAGACCAACCTCGCCAAGCGCCTTGCCCTCGCGCTCCTGGTCAAGTTCGGCAAGGGTGCGATGCCGACGCTGTTCGCCTTCTTCCTGTTGCAGCTCGCGCTTGCCCCGCTCATCCCCGCGACCGCGGCGCGTACCATCATGACGCTGCCGCTCATGCTCGTCGTGGCGGCCATCTACGGCGCGTCCGCGGAGAAGCCGACCAACTTCGGCCGCAACCTGTTCTTGCAGAATCTGCTCGGCATCAACATCTTCTCCTCGGCATTCATGACCGGGTCGGTGGCCAACATCATGGCCATCGCCTTCATCATGAACATGGGCGGCAAGAAGGTCTACTACAGCGACTGGATGTTCGCCAACCTGCCGGTGGTGCTGGTGGTCATGCTGATCGCCTGGGTGATCGGGCCGAAGCTGCTGTTTCGCATCAAGCCGGAGGAGACCAAGCTACGGATCGCGGGCGGACCGGCGGCATTAGCCGACTTCCTCAAGAAGATGGGCCCGATGTCGGCGGCGGAGAAGCGCGGCGCCCTGATCTTCGGCCTCGTTGTGTTCCTCTGGGTCACGGACCGTTTCCACATGGGTTGGTTCGGCTTCGAGATCAACCCGGTGATGGCGGCGATGGCGGGCGTCATCCTGACGTTCCTGCCGAAGATCGGCATCCTGGGCTGGAACGAGGCCGACATTCCGTGGCACCTGATGATCTTCTCGTGCGGCGCCTACGCGGGCGGCATGGCGCTCGAGAGCACCGGGGCAGCGCGCTGGGTGATCAGCAAGGTTTTTGACGCGCTCCACTTCGGTCCCGGCGTCAATTTCTGGCTCGTGTACGTGGTTGTGATCGCGGTGATGGCGTACTCGCACCTCTTCTTCACGAGCAAGACGATGCGGACCATCATTCTGATTCCTTTCATCATCGCCATTGCGCAGCAGCTCGGCTTCCCGGCGCTCTCGCTCGCCCTCCCAGCCGCCTTCACGATTGACTGGGTGGTTGGGCTGCCGATCAGCGCAAAGCCCAACGTGATTCTGTTCACTACCGGGCAGTATTCGGTGCTCGACAACGCCAAGTACGGCGTGCTCATGACGACGATCGGCGTCATCGTGCTGGCGCTCGCCGGCTTCACGTGGTTCCGCGTGCTCGGCATCACGCCGGGGTTTTGAAGCCATGCGTCCAACCTCCCCAGTGCCGCTGAGTCTGCTTCTGGTTGGCACGTTGGCCGCGCTCTTGATGCCCGGGCAACCGTGTCTCGCGACGGAGATCTCGGCGCTCTCGCAGCGCATCACCGTGGATGAGGCCGGCACCGGCCTGGTCGAGGTCGAGGTCACCGTCATTGCCCCGACGCCGGGACGAATTCTCGTGCCTCTCGGCTTTGGCGGCGCCCAGGAGCTGCAAGTGGGCGAGCAGCCAGGAGTCGCGGTCACGCTTGAGAAAAGCGGCGGCAGACCCTGTCTCGCCATCATCACCGACCGCGCATTTCCTCAAGGCCAAACGGTTAAGGCGCGCTACACGCTTCCCGGCTTCTACGAGTGGAACGGGAAGAAGCGGAGCGACTTCGGCAATCACACGCTCGAATATCGCTTTGTCAACTCCCAGGCGCTTCCGATCGTTGCCTTTGTGGCCGAGGTGCTGCTGCCGCCTGCGTACCTTGTCAACAGCGTCGAGGACAGCATTCCCGAGCTCAACGAGAAGACGCCGGTCGCCCCCTTCCGGGTCGTGAGAGTAGGTGAGCGCAGCGGCGTCCGGATTCGCGCGAGCAAGCTCGGCCTCGGCGACACGTGCATGGTGCAATTTCGCTTCAAACGCAACGCCAAGCCTGTCGGGCTCCTCCTTGTCGGCCTGGCCGCCGCCGCCCTCTACCTGTTTGCCTTCCGAGACCTTATTGGGAAGCAGCCCAACGGTCGCGGAGTGGCCCCCGGTGGAGGAATGGCTCAGACGGGCTAGCAGCGCTCCGATGCTTGCCCGCTCATATCGCCGGGCTCAATTCGCACGAGAACAGGCGGGCCGGTATGCCTGAGCTGCCTGTGGCTGTCCTGCCTTTGATCGCTTTCGCCTTGATCTTTGACTTCCTTAACGGCTTCCACGACAGCTCGAACATCGTTGCCACCATGATCGCCTCGCGCGCGCTCCCGCCCCGGCTCGCGCTTGGGATGACCGCGGTCGCTGAGTTCATCGGACCGTTCCTGTTTGGCGTGGCGGTAGCCACGACGCTGGGTCATGAGGTTCTGCACGGCCAGCAGGTGAAGCTCTCGGTAACGATCGCCGCGCTCGTCGCCGCGATCGCGTGGAACCTCATGACCTGGTGGCTGGGCATCCCGTCGAGTTCCTCGCATGCGCTCGTGGGCGGGCTGATCGGCGCCGCGGTGATGGAGGGCGGCTGGAGCGTGGTGAAGCTGGCCGGGTTGGGCAAGGTCCTCGTGGCGCTTGCGCTCTCGCCGCCGATCGGGCTATGCGCCGGCTACCTCGTCATGAAGACAGTTCTGTTTCTTGCGCGCGGCGTCACCCCGAGGCTGAACGGTTTCTTCAAACGCTCTCAGGTTGTCACGGCGATCGCGCTGGCGCTCTCCCATGGCGCAAACGATGCGCAGAAGACGATGGGCATCATCACGCTTGGGCTCGTCTCAGCAGGGGTTCTGCCGGCCTTTCAGGTGCCGGTTTGGGTCATCGCCATCAGCGCCGGGGCGATCTCCCTTGGCACATGGACGGGCGGCTGGCGTCTCATCAAGACGATTGGCGGCAGATTCTTCAAGGTCCGTCCGGTACACGGATTCGCGACTCAAGCGACCTCGGCCGTGGTGATCTTGAGCGCCGCGCTCCTGGGCGGTCCTGTCAGCACCACCCAGGTCGTGAGCTCGGCGGTCATGGGCATCGGCTCGGCTGAGCGCGTCTCTAAAGTTCGCTGGGGGACGGGCGGGCACCTTGCGCTCGCATGGCTGACGACAATCCCAGTCACGGCGCTGCTGGCTGCACTTCTGGCGGCAGTGTTGAGGAGATGGACATGAGTTGGTTCAAGGACTTTCTCAAGCCACGCCAGGACAAATTCCTGCACTTGCTCACCGAACAGGCCGAGTTCGCTGTCAAGGGCCTGGAGGCACTCCTGACTTTTGCCAGCGGCAACGATGGCGGGGCCGCTGAGCTTGTCGGGCGCTACGAAAAGGAAGCTGACGAGGTTCGCCGTGTCCTTATCGACGACCTCAACCGGACCTTCGTCACGCCGATGGATCGTGAGGACATCTTCGCGCTTTCGGGCGCGATTGATGACATCCTCGACTACGCGTACTCGACGGTGGACGAGATGGCCGTGCTTGGCATCACGCCAAATGAGCATGTGCAGCGGATGGTTTCGCTGCTGCGCGACGCGGCGGTCGAGGTGCACATGGCGATGAAACAGCTCAAGGCGCACCCACGTGTCGCCAGCGAGCACGCGCAGCGCGCCAAGGCGCTCGAGAACCGCATGGAAAAGGTGTACCGGGATGCAATCGCGGCGCTCTTCGGCGGACCAGCAACGCCGGAGCAGATCGTTGAGATGCTCAAGCTGCGCGAGGTCTACCGCCACCTGTCCAATGCGGCTGACCGTGGCGACGAGGCGGCAAACATCATCAGCAATATCGTCGTCAAGATGACGTAGATGAAGCTGGCCGAGTTGTTTGCTGCACGTGTTGCGGTGAAGGGCGACAATTAGCTAGTCTCAGGGAAATGGGCGTCCGCCGCCAGGCTGCTTGAAATGGCGCCGCCCGGGGGTCAACAGCGATGACACTGGTGTTTGGCAAGACCAAGGTGTTGGAAACACAGATTGATCAGTTCCTCGACGCTGTGGCGCAAAGTGGCCTCACATTTGCGCTCGCCATCAGGGACTACCTTGCAGGAAACGCTGAGGAGTTCGACGCGCACAGCACGGGGGTGACCGAGCTCGAACGCCAGGCCGATGATCTGCGCCGCGACATCGAGACGCAGCTCTACGCCCACTCGCTTATTCCGGAGCATCGCGGCGACGTGCTCGGGTTGCTCGAGAACATCGATGAGATCATCAACACCGAGAAGAAGACACTGAGCCAGTTCTCGGTGGAGAAACCGGAAATTCCGGCGGACCTCAACCCGCAATATCAGGAGCTCGCCAACACCTGTGTGGCCGGTGCCGAGGCCCTGGTGGCGGCCGCGCGGGCATTCTTCCGCGATACCAAGGCGGTCCATGACCACCTGCACAAGGTGTATTTCTATGAGAAGGAGGCAGATAGGCTCTCAGACCGGCTGAAGCGCGAAATCTTTGCGCGGGATCTCGATCTCGCCCACAAGATCCACCTCCGGTACTTCAGCCTGCACATCGAGGACGTCTCTGATGAGGCGGAAAACGTGGCGGACCGCCTCGCGATCTCGACGATCAAGCGGACGATGTAGGCGGCGATGATTTTTCTTTTCCTGTCAAGCGGGCTTTTCCTGGGCTGGGCACTGGGCGCGAACAACGCTGCGAACCTGTTCGGGACGGCGGTGCGCACGCGCATGCTGCGTTTCCAGACCGCCGCAGTGGTGTGCGGCGTGTTTGCCGTGCTGGGGGCAACGGCGAGTGGGGCGGGCGCGACGAAGACCCTGACAAGGCTCGGTGCCGTCAACACCATTGCGGGCGCGTTCATGGTGGCGCTCGCGGCGGCTGCCGCTGTCTATATGGTGTTGCGACGTGTCGCCCTGCCGGTTTCCACGCCGCAGGCGATCGTGGGGGCGATCGTGGGGTGGAACCTGTTCGCCGGGCGGCCAACAGAGATGGCGACCTTGCAGCGCATCGTTTTCAGTTGGATCTTCTCCCTTGTGCTTGCGACCGCCCTCGCTGCCGCGCTCTACCTGGGTCTCGCCGCACTGGTGCGCCGTTCCCATGTGCACCTTTTGCGGCAGGATGTACTGACGCGCGCTGCCCTGATTGCCGTGGCCGCGTTTGCCGCCTACAGCCTTGGCGCCAACAACATTGCCAACGTCATGGGGGTCTTCGTCTCGGCACTTCCGGTGCCCGCTGTTCAACTGCCGGGACTCGGCATCATCTCCGGCGCGCAGCAGCTTTTCTTTCTCGGCGGCCTCGCCATTGCGGTTGGGATGTACACCTACTCCCGCAGAGTGATCGACCGTGTGACCGCGACCGTGTCCGAGTTCTCACCGTTGGCTGCGTTCGTGATTGTGCTTGCCGAATCGCTGGTGCTGTTCCTGTTTTCGTCGCAATCGCTTGAAGCCATGCTTGCACGTCACCACTTGCCGCGGCTGCCGCTCGTACCAGTGTCCGCAACCCAGGCCTTCATTGGGGCCATGATAGGCATCGGCCTCGTGAAGGGAAGCCAGAGCGTGCGCTTTCGCGTCCTGGGCGAGATCGTAATCGGCTGGGTCGTCACCCCGGCGATCGCAGGCCTGGCGTCGTTCATCGGCCTGTTTTTCCTCCAGAACGTGTTCGGCCTTGCGGTGGTGGCGCCCTGAGCGTCGACGCAAGCATGCTGTGGCAGCCACGCTGCACACCGTCACGGCAGGCGCAGTGATGCAGCACGCTCCTCTGGGCGCTGTTGAAGCTGGTACGAGAAGGTCCGATAATGACGCGCCACGAATGCCGCGCGAACTGGGAGGCCTGAAATGATCGCAACCGCGTTCCTTCTGTTCCCGTTGCTGCTTCAAGTTTCCGTCACCCCCGCCGCACTGCCGCCTGAAGTCCTCACCAACGAGCACATCATGCGCATGGTTGACGCCGGCCTCTCCGCAGACGTCATCGAGGCGAAGATCAAGCTCTCAGCGTGCGACTTTCACACCGACACCGACGCGCTCGTCACCCTCGCTGCTCACAAGGTGCCCAGTTCCGTCATCCGGACGATGATGGCCTGCGCATCAGCCGCGGCGCCTACGCCGGCCGCAGTGGTAGCCACGCCAGTAGCCACGCCGACCGCAAAACCGGCGCCGAGCAAGGCGGCGCCAACCAAGGCGACGCCTGCCCTGATTGAGCTTCCAACGACGCTACCGGCCATATTCTCTGACATCCTGTACAAACTTGCGCCGGGAAAAACGTGCGAGGGCGTGCTCACGCTGACCGAGAAGGGTTTTGAGTACCACGCTGAGTGCACGGACCCGATCGTCGTGCCGTGGTCAGCCGTCACGCACTTCTGCTATCCACCTAAGAGTTTCCTTGACACCATCCGGAGGATCACGTTCTTTGGCAGGGGCAAGGAACAGTGGCTGTTCTGGACAGAAACCTCCCACGTGCGCGAGCTGGGAGCCATCGCCGAACTGCTCCGCACGACCTCGATTCCTGTCCGGGAGGGATGCTTCTAAGTCGCCAGGTTGCGGGAGAACCTCCGCCCTGGGGACGCCGGGAGGTGGGGTGGCGCCCCAGGGCGTGCGACTGCAAGTCCGGCCGTCAGTCCATCTGGCGGCGCAGGTATGTGGGCGTGTCGAACTCCGAGAAGTTGCCCACGTTGACGCCGTAGTCGTTCGGCAGGTTGGCGGGAAGGTACGGGCTCGCGAGCTCGCTCGGCCGCCGCTCCTCGCGCTTCAGCTCCTTTGAGGCTGCGCGCTCAGGCACGCGCGAAGCGGCGTGTGCCTCGGCCGAACCGCCAAATCCGGTCGCGACCACCGTGACCTGGATCGCGCCCTTGAGCTCGGCCCGTTGGCCGTAGCCGAACAGGTACAGACAGTCAGGCGCGCAGCGCTGGGCGATGTACTCGGCGGCGTCGTTGATCTCGGCGATGGTCGTGTCGGGTCCGCCAACGAAATTGACCAACACCTTCTGGGCGCCCTCGAGCGAGGTCTCCTCGAGCAGCGGCGACGAGAACGCCTGCTGTGCCGCCTCGATGGCGCGGTGCTCGCCGTGACCCAGGCCAATGCCCATCAGCGCCATGCCGCCGCCGCGCATCACGGTCTCGACGTCGGCAAAGTCGCGGTTGATGATGCCGGTCTCGTTGATGATGTCGGAGATCCCCTGCACGCCGTGCCGCAGCGCCTCGTCGGCAAGGTGGAACGCCTCGGACACCGAGACCTGGGGTCCGACCATCTGGAGCAGACGTGAGTTCGGCACCGTGATCAGGGTGTCGACACTGCCGCGCAGCGCCTCAATCCCCTTGTCGGCGATGCGACCCTTGCGCATGCCTTCGAAGGCGAAGGGCTTCGTGACGACCGCCACTGTGAGCGCCCCCGCGTCGCGCGCGAGCGTGCCGACCACGGGCGCCGCCCCGGTCCCGGTGCCGCCCCCCATACCGGCGGCGATGAAGACCATGTCTGCGCCCTCAAGCAGCTCGATGAGGTCGTCGGTCTTGTCGAGCGCCGCCTTGTTTGCCGCGTCAGGGTCGCAGCCGGCCCCTAGCGCCTTGCCACGCCCGCTCGGGATGACGAGCTGCAGCCTCAAGCCCGCCTTGCTGGCGCGCAGCGCCTGACCGTCGGTGTTGATGGCGATGAACTCAACGCCCTTGATGCCGGCATCGATCATGCGATTGACGGCATTGCCGCCGCCGCCACCGACGCCAACGACCTTGATCGTGGCCGGCGCCGAGTCTTCGTCCAGCATGATGGTCGGTCCTGTCCTGTCCTTGCCGTCGTCAAATGTGATCACGGTCCACCTCCCTTGTGTCCGCGAAATGGGTGCGAAAGTCGTGAAAGAAATCCGGGTTGCCGTCGGCGCTCGCGCACGACTGGCCGCGAGGACGGCAACTGTAGATTGCGTGCGTGAGCGAGCAGACCGACGGCGACCGCGGGCGAGCGCGCCGGCAACTCAGCGCTTGCGAGCAGGTGCGTGGTGTCGGCAAATCCCTCAAGTTCGCCAAAGCGCGCGCGCTTGACGAAGACCTCTTCGGCCAGCGCGGCGAGCCCCTCGAGGTGCGCGCCACCGCCGGTAAGGATGATGCCGGTGCAAGGCGCATCCTGTGGGATCTGCCGCCAGAGTTCGGCGGCGATCAGCTCGAACGTCTCCTGCATGCGCAGGCGGATGGTTTTGCACAGCTCCCGCCGCGAGATGACGTGGCTGCCGCGGCCCTCGATGGTGGGAACTGAGATCGTCTCTTCCTCACCCACATCGGCGAGCAGCATCGTGCCCGCCTCGCGCTTCGCCCTCTCGGCGCCCGCGGCCGTGGTCTGGAAGCGGTGCACCACGTCGTCGTTGATCTTTTGGCTGCCGATTGGGAAGCAGCCGGCGGCGAGCAGCTTGTCGCTACCGTAGGCCGCAAAGCTGCTGGTGCCATGACCGATATCAACGAGCACGGCGCCGAGGCGGCGCTCGTCGGCGGTCAGGGTCGCTTCGGCCGCCGCAACCGGGGCGAAGAGAAACTCCTCAACCTCAAGGCCGGCTTCATTGACGGCCTTTTCCAGCGTCCGGACCGGGCTCTCCTGGCAGGCGAGTACGTAGGCGTCTGCCGCGAGATGGCGCCCCACCATGGCGAGCGGATCGAGAAGCCCGTCCTGGTCGTCGAGCGCGTAGCTCGGGCTGACGACATTGAGCACGGTATGGCCACCCGGCAGCGGCTGGCGGCGGACCGCGTCGTGCAGGCTATCGAGGTCCTTCACGGTGACCTCGCGCTCACGCGCGCCGAGGCTGACGGCGGCGCGAGTCATGCGTCCGCTAACGAACGTGCCGGCGACCGACACGAACACGCGTTCGATCGGCACCTTGGCCATCAACTCCGCTTCCTCGACCGCCGCCTTCACGGCCAGAGCGACCGGTTTGAGCTGCACGACCTGACCCGCGCGCATCCCGCTCGAGGGCGCAAGGCCGACGCCGCGGATGACAATCTCGCCGCGTTCATCGAGCTCGCCGATGACGGCGAGCACACGATGGTTGCCAATGTCGAGGCCGACGAGGAGGCGCGGCGACTGGGGCATCACGTCACCTCCTCAGGGGGTGTCGCTGGCAACACCGCAACGCGGCCGGGCACGCGCACGTCGAGACGTGCAGGCGCTCGTCCGGTACGGGCAATCCATGCCCCCAGTACCGCACGCGCGTTCACAAGCGTGCTAGGAGTACGAGGATCGGCGAGCAAAGTCAGCGGCGTGTCGCGGAAATGGAGCGCGACATCGTGCGGTCCAAGGCGCTCCACCCGCTCGAGCCCGCCATGCCAGCGCAGCTCGAACTCGGCCACCGAGCCGAGCACGGCCGCGCGCTCCTCCGGATGGGCGGCGAAGCCCTCGAGCGTGAGTGTGGGGAGGTCTCCCTGCGCCGGACCAAGGATGCGTCCTTCGCTGTCCACCTTGGTACAGGAGCCCGCCTCGCAGCTCAGGGCTACCGGCGTGCGTTCGACGACGGCGCAGCTCACCAGTCCGTCGAGCGACACCTGCACGGTGGCGTCGGCGACCCAGGCGATGGCGCGGACGCGGTCACGCAACTGCTCCGCGCGTGCCGCAACGGTCGGCATCCCGAGCGCCGAGTTGAGTACGGCCTCGACCTCCTGGACGCGAAAGCGCCGCACGCCGCTCACCCGCACATCGTGGATCTGCAGCGCGAGTGCGAGCGTCGCGGTTACGGCGAGCAAGAGAGCGACCGGCAGACCTCTTCGCATCAGGCGCGGCCAAGGTGCCCGGCGGCTAAGCACAAGCTTCACTGCGCGTCTCCTTGTAGGTAGCGTTCGCCGAGATGGAGCACGTTGCCCGCACCCAGCGTGAGCAGCACATCGCCGCGGCGCAGAAACCCGGAAAGCACGACAAGCGCCTCCTCGAACGAAGCGCACGCACGCACCTCGCGATGACCGCTGCGGCGCGCTGCCTCGACGATAAGTTCGTGGCTGACGCCAGAGACAGGCTGCTCGCGCGCGGCGTAGATCGGGAGCACGAGCACCGCGTCCGCGCCCAGAAGCGCCTCGCCGAACTCGCGCGCAAACGCCTGCGTGCGGGTGAAAAGGTGGGGCTGGAAAACCACGACGGTGCGGCTCTCGGGGAAACTTTGGCGAGCCGCTTGCAGCGTCGCCGCGACCTCGGTTGGGTGGTGGGCGTAATCGTCCACGACGATCACACCGTCGCGCTCCCCCTTGCGCTCGAAGCGGCGGGCGACACCGGTGAACGCGGCCACTGCGGCTGCAATGTCCGCGAACGGGACGCCCACCTCGAGGGCGGCGGCGACAGCTCCGAGTGCGTTGGCGAGCATGTGGCGGCCGGATAGCGGTACCGAGAGCATGCCAAGCTCGTGGCCGCGCACGACAACGCGGCAGCGCACACCGCTGCGGGTGAACACGGCGCCGCGAGCGTGCACGTCCGCCTGCGGCGCCAGGCCATAGGTGATGAGTCGGCGTGCGAACCTGGGCAGCAATCGTTGCACGCCGATGTCGTCAAGGCCGGCAACGACGGCGCCGTAGAAAGGCACGCGGTTGGCGAATGTGACAAAGGCATCCTCAAGCGCCTCCTGCGTGCCGTAGGTGTCAAGATGCTCGCGCTCGACCGTGGTCACAAGCGCGAGCACTGGCGAGAGCGTAAGGAATGAGCGGTCGAACTCGTCCGCCTCGGCGACCAAGAACTGCGAGCGGCCGAGGCGCGCGTGTGCCCCGAGGAAGTGCATGCGTCCACCGACCACGACGGTGGGATCGAGCCCGGCGTGGGTCAGAATGAAACCCGTGAGCGAGGTGGTTGTCGTCTTGCCGTGCGTGCCGGCGACCGCAATCGTCCACTTCAGGCGTGAAATCTCGCCCAGCATCTCGGCGCGGCGGATGACCGGGATGCCGGCGCGACGCGCCGCGAGCACCTCTGGGTTGTCCATCGCCACGGCGGAGGAGACCACGAGCACATCGGCGCCGCTGACGTGTTCCGGGGCGTGAGCCGCGGAGACCGGGATGCCGAGTTTGCCCAGGCGCTCGGTGACCTCGCTCGTGGCAACGTCGCAGCCGGAAACGGTAAGCCCCTCACCCGCGAGCAGCTCCGCTAGGCCGCACATGCCTGCGCCGCCGACGCCGACGAAATGGAGGTGGCGGACGTGGCCGAAGTTCATGTGCCACTCCCAATCGTGGCGGGAACTGCAACGCCGGGCCCGCCCGGGCAACACTCATGAGCTTGCGTGCCTCTATTGCCTGCAGCAGATGGCGTGGGGCTGGGCTGGCCGGACGCCTGGAAAACAATTCGCGCCACGGCGCAGGCAGCATCAGGACGGGCGAGCGCAGCCCCGGCCTGGCCACGGGCGATGAGCCGATCGCGGTCGGACACCAGGCGGGCGAGCGTGAGCGCGAGCCGGTCCGGCGTCGCTCTCTCCTCGGCGATGACCTCGGCGGCGCCGGTCGCGGCGAGCGTGGACGCGTTGTCGGCCTGGTGGCCATGCGCCGCGGCCGCAAACGGCACCAACAGTGCGGCGCGACGGGCCGCTGTCAACTCCGAGACTGTGAGCGCGCCGGCGCGGGCAACTACAAGCGTCACGCGCGCGAGCGTCTCGGCCGGACGGGAGAGGAAGCCGACCACCTCAGCGGGCACGCCGACGGAGGCATAGCGCGCCCTGACCTCTGCTTCCGAGCGCGTGCCTGCCTGATGCAAGATTCGGGGCGCGTGACCGAAGGCGGCGAGGCGGGCAAAGGCAGGAGGCAGCGCCCGGTTGAGGAAAGCGGAACCCTGACTGCCGCCGAGCACGAGCACGGCGAGATCGTCACGCGGCGGCTCCGGCACGGCAAAGAACTCGGGCCGGATCGGGTTTCCGGTCCAGATCGCAGGCAGCGAGGGGAACGCGCGTGTGGCCTCGGCAAAGCCGCACGTGATCGCCACCGCCCACGGCGCCAGCAAGCGGTTGGCGAGCCCTGGACGTGCGTTCTGTTCTTGCACCACGAGCGGGATCCCGAGCGCCGCGGCGGCGATCGCGGCGGGCAGGGACGCGTAGCCGCCGACGGAGAGCACGGCCGTCGCCTGAATGCGCTGGAGGTGCACACAGGCCGGCCCGAGAGCGAGCGTGAGGCGTAGCGTCGCCACGACTTGTGCGCTTCGGCTGCGTGCGGCGGCCCCAGTCACGCTCAGCAGGCGCAGCGGAATTCCGGCCGCCGGCACGACGGACGCCTCGAGGCCGCGCGCCGCGCCGACCCAGGACACCGCGACGCCCATCCGCCGCAGCTCCTCGGCCACCGCCAGGCCGGGGAAGACGTGGCCTCCAGTGCCGCCGCCTGCGATCACGATCTCGCTCACAACCCCTCCTTGCCGACGTTGAGGAGCAAGCCGATCGCGACCATCGTGACGGCGACGTCCGAGCCGCCCGCAGACAGCAGCGGCAGCGGTAACCCCTTGGCGGGGAGCAGCTTCAGGCACACCGAAACGTTGAGCAGCGCCTGCAGCGCGATCGTGGCTGCGAGGCCGACGGCGAGCAGGCCGGCTCCTCGCGTGCTCGCGCCCCGGGCTGCGGCGAGGGCCCGCACCACGATGATGCCGAGGAGGACCAGCGTCATCATCGCGCCGACGAAGCCGAGCTCTTCGCCGATGACGGCAAAGATAAAGTCGGTGTGCGGCTGCGGTAGGAAGAAGAGCTTCTGCAGGCTCGCCCCGGGTCCGCGCCCGATGATGCCGCCGCCACCGAGTGCGATAAGCGACTGGTGGACCTGAAAGCTGGTGTCGCCGAAGAAAGCGCGCATGCGCTCCATGCGATACGGCTTGAGCGCGACCGCGGCTACGAGCGCGATCGCACCCACCGCCGCTAGGCTGGCGAGCGGGCGCCACGCAACCTCGGCCAAAATGAGAACGCTCATCGCGGCCGTGAGCAGAAGCACCGCCGAACCCAGATCGGGCTCGAACAGCACAAGCGCGACGGTGACGGCAATGAACGCGAGACCGGTGCGATCCACCGCCGCGCGCTCCTGTCGGCGCGCGCGCGGGTGTGCGAACAGCGCAGCAAGTGCGATCGGCAACGCGAGCTTGGCAAGCGCAGAGGGCTGCAACGAGCTCACCGGGAGCTGTAGCCAGCGGTGGGTGCCCGCCACCGGCGGCTGGAGGTACGCGACCAGGAGAGCGAGCCAGGTCGCGACCAGCAGCGCGACCGCGAGCTTGAAATTGAGCAGCTTGTCAAGCGGCACAAACGTCGCGGCAAGCAAGCCAGCGAGGCCGAGGACGGCGGCGGCAAGTTGGCGCACGGCGAACTCGAACTCCGGCATGTGGTAGTACTGGCGCGCGAGCGGCGCCGAGGCTGAGGCCACCATCACAACGCCGACGGCGGCGGTCAGAAGCGTGGCCCCGAGCAGAACGCGGTCGATCTGGCGTGTCCTAGGCACGGGCCGCTCCGATGAGCTCATGCGCCAGGCGGGCGAACTCGTCGCCCCGGTGGGCATAGTTGCGGAACTGGTCAAACGAAGCGCATGCCGGTGAAAGCAGGACCGTGTCTCCCGGTCGCGCTAGGGCGGCGGCGCGGGCGAGCGCGTGCGCGAGCGTGCCGCAAGGCTCGATCGCGGCGGTGCCGGCGAGCGCCTCGGCGATGGCCGGCGCCGCGTCGCCGATGAGATAGAGGCGCGCGACACGGCCGGTGAGGGCCGGCCGCAGCTCACGAAAGTCCTGCCCCTTGCCGAGGCCGCCAAGGATGAGGTGGATGGTCCCGGGCGGGTAGCCGGCGAGCCCGGCCGCGGTGGCGCCGACGTTCGTGCCCTTGGAGTCGTCCACGAAACGGACGCCGCCAAGCTCGGCGACGAGCTGGTGCCGGTGCGGCAGCCCGGCGAACCGGCGCAACCCGGCGGCGATCGCGTCGCGCGGCACGCCGAGGCGTGCGCCTGCGAGGGCGGCGGCGAGCGCATTGGCGACGTTGTGCTCGCCGAGTAGCGGCAACTCGTGTCGCGACATGAGCGGGTGCGCGTCGAGCACGAGCGTATCGCGGTCCAGGTGGGCATCCGCGTGCGGATCAACGAGCGAGAAGAATGCACGCCGCGCGGCCACGGCAAGCCCGGCCGCCTCAGCATCGTCGGCGTTCAGCACCGCCACGTCGTCCGCCCTCTGCGCGGCGAAGATGCGCACCTTGGTGTCGCGGTAGGCGGCCATCGTCGGGTGGCGGTCGAGATGGTCGGGCGAGAGGTTGAGCAGTACCGCAACACGCGGGCGCAGGCTTGTGCAGCCCTCGAGCTGGAACGAGGAGAGCTCGAGCACGACCGCGTCAAAGCCGCCTGTGAGCGCGAGTTCGCACGCCGCGGTACCGATGTTGCCGCCCACGCCGACGTTGAGGCCGGCGCAACGCCCGATCTCGCCGAGCATGGCGGTGACGGTGCTCTTGCCGTTGGAGCCGGTGACGCCAATGATCGGAATGTCGCCGAGAGCGCGTGCGGCAAGCTCGACCTCGGCGATGACATCGAGCCCGCGGCGCCGACACTCGACCAGCAGCGGCAGCTCCCATGGCACGCCCGGGGACACAACCACGAGCGTGGTACCCGCAGGCGGCGCATCCGGGTGTGCGCCCAGGAGAGGCTCCACCCCGGCGGGCAGAAGCGCGAGCGACTCGGCGAGCTGGTCCGCATCAGCCCTGTCGTTGAGCGTCACCTGCCAGCCGTCGCGGGCCAGCAGGGTCGCGGCGGCGATGCCGGAGACGCCGAGACCGACCACGAGGACGTGGGACGAACTCGTCGCCTTCATCGCAACTTCAGTGTCGCGAGCGCCATGAGAGCGAACATGGCGGCGACGATCCAGAGCCGGACCACAACCTTGGTCTCGGCCCAACCCGAAAGCTCAAAATGATGGTGCAGCGGCGCCATGAGGAAGACGCGCCGGCCCGTGGTCTGGAAGCTCCCAACCTGGATGATGACCGAGAGCGCCTCGGCGACGAACAAACCGCCGACGATGACGAGCACGGACTCCTGCTTGGCGATTACGGCGACGGTGCCGATCGCGGCGCCGAGCGCGAGCGAGCCCACATCGCCCATGAACACCTCGGCCGGGTGACAGTTGAACCACAGGAAGGCGAGCGTCGCGCCAACCATGGCCGCGCAGAACACCGCCACTTCGCCGGCGCCAGCCACAGCGGGGATCTGCAGGTAGTGCGCGATCTTCGCGTGGCCGGCGAGGTAGGTGAAGATCGTGTACGTCACGGCGGCGATCAGCACCGAGCCGGCGGCGAGGCCATCGAGGCCGTCGGTGAAGTTGACGGCGTTGGACGCGCCCACGATGACAAATGCGACGAACGGGATGTAGAGAACGCCGAGGTTGAAATGGAGGTTCTTGAAGAACGGCAACACGAGTTCGCCTGCGAATGGGCTATGCCCGGCGATGATTCGGATCCCGGCGGCGGCAAACAAGCCCACGATCGCCTGAAGGCTGAGTTTCTGCCATGCGCGCAGGCCGAGGTTCTTGCCCCGCCGCACTTTGAGCACGTCGTCGGCGAAACCGATGGCGCCGAACAGGAGCGCCGTCGCCGCGACGACCCAGAGCCAGGGCTCAGTGAGATCGCCCCAGAGGAAGGTTGGGAAAAGCACGGCCGCCAGGATCAGCAGCCCTCCCATCGTCGGAGTCCCGGCCTTGGCGTGATGCGAGCTGGGTCCCTCAGCGCGGATTGCCTGGCGGACCTGGTAGCGGCGCAAGGCGCGAATGAACGATGGGCCGAGCGCAATGCCGATCACGGCCGCAGTGAGGATCGCGACCGCGACGCGGAACGTGATATAGCGGAAAACATTGAGAGGGCTCCACAGATCGTGCAAGCGGTAGAGGAGCCAGTACAGCATCAGCCCCTCCCCGCGCGCAGGCCGTCCACGACGCGATCGAGGCCGATTGCGCGCGAGCCCTTGACGAGAACCACGTCGCCGGCGCGCACGAGCTCGTGCACGAGCTTGAGCGCGGCGTCGGCGTCGGGGGCAACGTGCAGCACCACGCCGACCGCAGCGCGCGCGAGTTCGGCCGCGGGTTCGCCGCCGACCGCGACGACGACATCGGCCGAACGCGCCGCAATGGCGCCAACCTTGCGGTGCAGCGCGCGCGACGTCGCTCCCAGCTCCAGCATCTGGCCGAGCACGGCGATGCGTCGGCCTGGTGTTTCGGCAAGCAGCGCGAGCAGCCGCGCGGCGGCCTCTGGCGACGAGTTGTAGCTGTCGTCCACGACCGTGACGCCGTCCTCCATGCGATAGATCTCGCCCCGACGGTGGGCCGGGCGAAGCTGCGCCGCGGCCGGAGCGATGGCGCTTGGTGGGACACCAACGGTGAGGGCGAGCGTGGCGGCCGCGAGCAGGTTGTCGGCCTGATGCCGACCCGGGATGGACCACGAAATCGGCGCCGTGCCGAGCGCTCCCGTGAGTGTGAACGAAGCGCCAAGGAGTCCCTGGCCGCAGTAGTCGGAGATCGAGAGGTCGCTCGCGTTTGCTGTGCCGTAGCGCAACACACGGCCGGAAAAGCGCGCAGCGAAGGCGGCAACGCGCGCGTCCATCGCGTTGAGCACGAGGACGCCGTCGTGGTGGAGATGGGCGATGAGCTCCGCCTTCGCCTCCGCGATCGCGTCCACGCTGGTGAAGAACTCGAGGTGTACGGGCGCGACGACGGTGTACAGCAGCGCGTCGGGCTGGGCGATGGCGCCGAGACGGTCAAGCTCGCCGGCGTGGCTCATGCCGAGCTCGGCCACCATCCAGGCGATGCCGTCCGGTTGACTGCACAGCTCGGCGGGGAAGCCGGCTTGCGAGTTGCGGCTGCCGGCGGTGGCCCCGACGGCGAATGTGGTCGCCAGCAGGGCGGCGAGGAACTCCTTGGTCGTGGTCTTGCCGATGGAGCCGGTCAATGCCGCAAGCCGGTACGACGATTGTGAGCGCTCACGCGTCGCCAGGCGCTGCAGCGCCGCGAGTGGGTCCGCGACGACGAGCTGCGGGAGCGCGTGCGGGAGTTTGCGAGCGACGAGCGCGGCGGCGGCGCCGCGCGCTGCGGCTTCGCTGAGAAAGGAGTGGCCGTCGGCGATCGCGCCCTGAAGCGCGACGAAGAGATCGCCGGCGCGTACGGCGCGCGAGTCGATCGCCACGCCGGTGACGACCCGGGTTTGGTCGCCGGTTGAGCGGGCGTCGAGCCAGGCGGTGAGTTCCGCGAGGGAACGCCTCACGGTCGCCTTCGTCCAGCAAGCTCGCGCACGACCTGGCGGTCGTCGAACGGCACGCTGCGGTCGGCAAAAACCTGTTCGGTCTCGTGGCCCTTGCCGGCGACGAGTACGAGGGCGCGTTCGTCGGCGAGCGAGAGCGCCGCCGCGATCGCCTCGCGGCGGTCGGGGATAGCAAGGGCACGCAGGTTGCCCGCGGCTCGCACGCCATCGAGCACCTGCGCGATGATCGCGTCCGGGTCCTCGCTGCGCGGGTTGTCGGAGGTGACGATCGGGACGTCGGCGAGCCGCCCGACCACCTCGCCCATCGGTGCGCGTTTGCCCGGGTCACGGTCGCCGCCACAGCCGAACACCACCACCAAACGTCGGTCGCCGAGCTCGCGTAGCGCAGCGAGCACGCGTTCGAGGGCGTCGGGGGTATGCGCATAATCGACAAACACCGGAAACGGCACCCCGGCCTCGACTCGCTCGAGGCGGCCCGGCAACGGCTGCGCGCTCTCGAGCCCCGACACGACCGCCTCTGCGGGCCAGGCGAGCGCGACCGCAACCGCGACGGCCGCGAGCGCGTTGTGCACGTTGTGGCGTCCGACGAGAGGGAAGCGGATCGGACTCGTGAACGCGGGCGTGTGGAGCAGGAAGCGCGTGCCAGAAAGATCGCTGACGACGGCGGTTGCCGTCACCTCGCATCTCGGGCCGAAGCCAAACGCGAGATCGCCGGGGCGCGGGTCGGCGAGGAGCCGGGCGACGTAGGGGTCGTCGGCGCCAATGACGCGCCGTCCCGGTGGCTCGCGGCGGAGGAGACCGGCGAGGCGGCGCTTGCAGTCGAAGTACGACTCGAGGTTACCGTGGTAGTCGAGATGGTCGCGCGTCAGGTTGGTCCACACCGCGACGTCGAACTCGAGGCCGGCAACGCGGTCGAGCGCGAGGGCGTGCGACGACACCTCCATGACGGCGACATCTCCCTGCCCGGCGACCAACTCGGCGAGCAACGGGGCAAGCTCTGTGGCCTCCGGCGTGGTGCGCGCGGCGCGCTCACGCCGTTCCGGCAGAACGTAGGCGACGGTGCCGAACACGCCGGGGGAGTGTCCGGCGGCGGTGGCGATCCGGCCGATGAGGTCCGCGACCGTGCTCTTGCCGTTGGTGCCAGTGATACCGACCATTGTCAGGCGACGGTCGGGATGGCCGGCGAGCGTCCAGGCTGCGAGAGCGGTCGCACGTCGAGGCGCTTCTGACGCCAGCCACGGTGTGTTGGGGCCCGGATCGCGGTCCGAGAGCACCGCCACCGCGCCGGCCTGGACGGCTTCGGCGATGAACTCGGCGCCGTGATGCCGTTCGCCTGGCAGCGCCGCGAAGACCCACTCCGGCCGCACGGCCTGCGCCCGGTGCGTGATGCCGGTGGCGCACGACTCGCCAGGACCGCGCAGTGTAGCCTCGCACGCAGCGGCAAGGGCGGCGAGCGTCACGCCAGCGCTCCCAGGTTGGGCGGCAAGCCCAGCAGCAGGGTGAGCCGGCGCGCGATCCTGCCGAACGCGGGTGCGGCGACATCCGCGGCCCAGAAGTCGCGCTGCGGCTCGTCGACGCACACCACGAGCACAAGGCGGGGATCGGGCAGGGGGAAGAAGCCGACAAACCAGGCGGCGTGATGGCCGGCCTGGTAGCTGCCGGCAAATGGCTTCTGGGCTGTCCCGGTCTTGCCGGCGACGCGGAATCCGGGCACCGCCGCCGCCCTGCCCGTGCCTTGTTCGACAACGGTCTCCAGCATCGCCGCGAGAGCGGTCGCGACCTCGCTTGGCAACACGCGCGTGGGCACGCGTGGGCGATAGGGCGTCAAGCGCTGTCCGTCACGGTCGCGAGTCTCAAGCACGAGCGTCGGCTGCACGAGCAGGCCGCCGTTGGCGATGGCGGCATAGGCCTGGGCGAGCTGGAGCGAAGTGACGCTGATCTCCTGGCCGATCGCGAGGCTGGCGCGCGAGAGCGCTGACCAGTGCGCGGGCGAGCGGTAGATGCCGCGTGCCTCGGCTGGAAGCTCCACACGCGTGAGTTGGCCGAAGCCGAGCCGACGGATGACATCGTCGAGCTGCGCTGCCGACAGACGTTGAGCGATGCGGATCGCACCCACATTCGACGACTTGGCGAGCACGTCCCACACCGGCAGCAGCCCGTAGCGGGCGTGATCGCGGATGAACACGTCGGCGACCTCAATGCCGCCGCCGGAGCAATTGACGAGCTCGCCCTCTGTGAGAGCGCCGACGCTGAGCGCGGCGGCGACGATGATCGGCTTGAACGTCGAACCGGGCTCGAGCGCATCCTCAACGGCGCGGTTGTGCCTGATCTCGGGCGCGACGTCGCCCACGCGCGCCGGATCAAAAGAGGGGATCGAGGCAACGGCAAGCAATTCGCCGCTCCCGGCATCCATGACCACGGCGGAGGCGCCCTTGCCGCCGACCTCGCGCAGCGTCGCAGTGAGCTCCTCTTCGACAATCTGCTGTACGCGGCAGTCAAGTGCGAGTACCACTGATTGCCCGGGACGACCTGGGGTTTCGAGGCGGTAGTCGAGCTGGGTTGGGAGCGACTTGCCGTCGCGCAGCACGCGGAAGACGCTCGGCACACCGCGCAATGTGCGGTCGTAGAACGCCTCGACGCCGGCCTGGCCGCGCCCCTCTGCGCTTACGAACCCGACCGTCGCGCCCGCGAGGGTACCGTGCGGATAGAGACGCCGCTCGCTGCGCTCGGTGTCGACTCCGCGCTGGCGCAGGCGGCCGACTGCATCGGCAACAGCCGGGTCGAGATCCTTGGCAAGGTAGAAAAACCCGTCGTGGGCGGCGAGTTGCCTCTCGATCTCGTCGCGCGGCTGGCCGGCGAGCGGAGCGAGGCTCGCCGCCACCGCCGCGCGCTGCTCGCGCGCGATCTTGCGCGGGTTGACACAAAGAGAAACACGCTCGAGCGAGCCAGCGAGCAGCCGGCCGTCGCGGGTGATGATGCTCCCGCGTAGCTCCTCGACCTCGCGCGACTGCTCCCGCTGTCGTGCCGCCTCGGCCTCCCACACGGAGTGCTTGAGGATCTGGACGTGCGCCAGACGCAACACCACCACGCCCGCCCACGCGGCCAGCAGCCATGAGAACCAGCGCAGGCGCGCCGTCGGCAGCATCAGTGCCGTTCCTTCTTCACTGCCGCAAGAGGTGGCGTGGACCTGCGCGTGGCTGAACGCAGGCTGCCATCGGCGCCGAGGTAAAGGACGTGCTCTGGAGCCACAGGAACGAGTCCGAGGTTGGGGAGTTTCCGCGCCAGTGCGCTCGGCGAGGCAAGCGCCTCGCGCGCAAGCATGAGGCGCTGCTGCTCGCGTTCAAGGCCGTCCACCTGGCGCTGCAGCGCGGCGATCTCGTAGCGCATGCGCACGGTCGCCTGGCGCGGCGCGATAAAGGCCCCGATCGCCACGCTCACGACCACCGCGCCGGCCAGGCACCACGTCAGCCAGCGCCGCCAGCGTGTGTCGAGCTGCCGGTGCAGCCATGCGTTGCGCGGTCGGTAGCCAAGCACGTTCACGGCTGCCTCCGCTCGGCGACCCGCAGCCGCGCCGAGCGCGCGCGCGGGTTCTCAGCAATCTCCGCCGCATCCGGCCGGAGCGGGCGCCGCGTGATGAGCTCCAGTAGGCGCTCCGGCCGGCACTCGCACGTTGTTGCGCCGGGCTGACACACGCAGCGCCCTGAGAGCCGGCGCAACGTATGCTTGACGAGGCGGTCCTCGATTGAGTGGAATGCAATCACGGCAAGGCGGCCTCCGGGCGCGAGGAGATGGGCGGCTTGCTCGAGAGCAACGGGAAGGTCCTCCAGCTCGCGATTGGTGACGATGCGGAGCGCCTGGAATGTGCGCGTGGCCGGGTCGATGCCGTGATGCACAGCCGGCAGCGCGCCGGCCACGATGCGATGGAGCTCCCCGGTTGTGCGGATCGGCGCCCGCGTTTGCGCACGCACGATCGCCCGGGCCACGCGCCGCGCCCGCGGCTCTTCACCGTACGCGCGCAGAATCTTCACCAGCTCATCCTCTCCGAGCGTGCTCAAGAGCTCGGCTGCCGTCATTCCCCGCGGTGCAAAGCGCATGTCGAGCGGCGCATCGTGGCGGAAGGAGAATCCCCTGTTGGGCGTGTCGAGCTGCAGCGAGGACACGCCGAGGTCGAAGAGCACGCCGCGCACCTGCGTTTCCCCGCGCTGCGCAAGCAGCATGGCGAGGTCCCGGTACGAGGACTCGACAAGCTCCACGCGGTCGGCAAAGAGCGCTAGCTTCTCGCGCGCGAGCGCGAGCGCGGTTGGGTCGAGATCGAGGCCGAGCAGACGCACGTCGGCGCAGGCGCCCAGCAAGGCATGGGCGTGGCCGCCGAGACCCACCGTGGCATCGACGATCAGGCCATCCCGCCCGGGCGCGAGCGCCTCGATCACCTGCAAAGGCAGGACCGGGCGATGAATCTCGAACGCCATTGCGCATCACTGCTCCAGGGTGGCGAGCGCGGCGAGTTCCTCGCTGGTGAACGCGGTGGTGAGCTCGGCCTGCGCGCGGTCGCGGGCGACCACGGCAAGGAAGCGGCCGCGGCCTGACACCACGACTTCGCCGTCCATGCCGACGGTCTCGCGCAGCAGCGCCGGTATCAGCACCCTACCCTGGGCGTCAACTTCGTCTTCCTGGCCATAGTTCGCGTGCTCGAGCAGGCGCTGAACGAGGGGGTTCAGCGAGGGCTGAGCGAGGAAGCGTCGCTCGAGCTCCTCCCACACTGGCAGCGGGTAGACGCGCAGCTCATCAGGCTTCAACGACGTGACAAAAACACGCGCGCCGTACCATTCCTCGAGCTGTGCCTTGAGCCGCACAGGGAGCTTGAGGCGCCCCTTCTCGTCGATGGTGGCTTGAAAGCTCCCGCGAAAAGTCGCCATGCTGTCCTCGTGCAGAGCCGCCGCCCCCGCGTGTGGGCCACGACGGTCCACTGCGCTCCACTTTTTTCCACTGCCATCATGAGGGGGATGCTGTGACCTGTCAAGTGACGGGAACACACTTTGTACTGCTTCCTACGCGGATCCCGCCTGCTCGGGAGCACGCGTGCAAGCGGCCAGACGTGCTTCTGGCGGGCCTATTTGCCGGATGCCATCAGCTCAGGATGGACCTCGACGACGTAGCGCTTCTTGAGGGCTTCCACCACGCTTGCGAGATGCGCACGGTAACGGTCGGCCATCTCACGCTGGCGGAGCTCCTCGACCACGTCCTGGAAAGGTTTCACCGACGGCGGAATGCGTTCGGCAACCCGCGCCACGTGGACGCCGGCCGGGCTCAGGAAGGGATCAGTGATGTCGCCGGCCTTGAGGTTGGCGACGGCGTCACGGACCTCGGGTCGCAGGTCGGTGATCAGTACCACGCCAAGGTCTCCGCCGCTGGCATTGCCCGCCTGCACCTCATGCTGCACAAGTTGGACGAAATCGTTGCTTGCCCGCGCGGCGGCGGCCAGCCGACGTGCGCCAGCCACCACCTTCTGCTGGCTGTCGGCCTCATTTCCCGCCGGAAACACGATGTGCTGCAGGTGCACCCGCTCGCCGATGCGGTAGAGGTCCTGCTCTTTGGCATAGCGCTGCTTGAGTTCCTCCTCGGTGATGGGTGTGTCGCCCACCTCCTTGAAGAGCAGACGATTGATCAGGATGCTGTCATGGATGCGTGTCTTGAGCTGGTCGAGCGTCATGCTCCATGTGCGCAGCGCCTTGTCGAAGCTGTCCTGGTCGGAAATGTGGTTCTGGTCCTTGACGCGCTTGATCTCGTTCTCGACCTCTTCGTTGTTGACCTCGACCTTGAGCTCAGTGGCGCGCTCGAGCAGGCAGAGCTCGTTGGCCACATCCTGGATGAGGTCGGGGTAGACATCCGCCGGCACGGCGTGGCCGGTTTCGGCGGCCTTCTCGGCAGCGCGCTTGCGCACGTCCTCCGTCGTCACAATGCGATCGTTGACGCGCACGACGATTCCTTCGACGAGCCGGGGCTGATCAGCGGCCAAAGCAGCGGCGCAGGTGGTGAGGGCGAGCAGCGGCCATATGGTGGAGAACGTGCTTTTCATGATGTGACCTCGAATGGGTTGCGGCACGGGAAGGGAACGTTGCGGCAGTCAACCTGAACGCCGACCCTGGCAGCCAGCTCACGCAGGCAGATGCGACGCGCCGCCTCGGCCGAGCGAGCAGCAAGCTGAGCGCGCGCCTGCTCGCGCAAGCCAGGGTCGGGGCTGGCGCCTGCTGCACGCCGCTCGAAGACCTGGAACACGTGCCAGCCGGCGTTGCTCGCCACTGGCTCGCTCACTTGACCGGCGGCGAGGCCAAAGACAGCGGCTTCAAACTCGGGTGGTAGCTGGCCGCGCTCGACCCAGCCGATCATCCCGCCGGTGGCCGCATTCGGTGCGCGCGACACTTCACGGGAGAGAGCGCCAAAGTCCTCACCGGCCTGGATGCGCTCGCGCGCGGAACGCGCGGCGGCCTGGTCGGGGAGGATCAACTGCCGCAACAGCAGACGTTCATGCCCGCCGGCGCGGCGCTCGGCGAGATACGAGTCAACCTGAGCCTCGGTCGGCAGCGGGGCGGCGGAACAGAGCGACGCCAACACTTGACGTGCCCGCGCGCCCCGCGCGGGGACGGCCAGGCGGCGATCGGGGGAGTTTGGCGAGGCGGCCAGCACGACCTCCTCCTCGAGGTAGCTCTCGAACAGAGCCGAGCACAGCTCGGGTGGCGTCGAGGCAAGCGGCCTGCCAGCCTGCGCCTCGATCATGGCGCCGATCTCGGCGAATGCGATCGCACGACCGCCGACCACGGCAAGGTGGTTGGACCGTCCCTGGCAAGCGCACGCGACAAGCGTCAGCAGGGTCGAGAGCAGCCCGCGACCGCACACCATCGCGCCATGATACGCGCTTCCCGACACTGCCACCGCGCTCGCCAGTCGCAGTGCTGCTAGAAGCGCACTGGTCGTGGCGGCTTGAGGTAGCGTGCCAGGAACTCGTAGATCTCGCGCCGCGCGTCGCGGGCGAGCATCGTGTCCATGCGGTCGAAGCTGTGACCGCCGGGCGCGTTGTCAAAAACTTTGTAATCGAACTTCTTCCCGGCCGCTTTGAGCGCCTGGATGAGGTGCTCCACCTCGAGCACGTTGACGTCCTCGTCATTGGTGTTGGTGTGGATAAGCAGAGGTGTGTCGAGCTTTTCCGCGTGAAAAACCGGCGAGCGGCGCTTGTACTCCTCGATGTCCTCGCGCACGGTCTTGCCGACGTGATAGGGGGCGGCGAAGTCGGCGCGGTACTCACTGTCCTCGTAGCCCATGCGAGCGATGAGATCGGACACCGGGACGCCGGCGAACACGCACGCGTATTCCTTGGGGTGCGCGAACGCCTCCATCAGGACGATGAGGCCGCCGTGGCTCCACCCGATGAGCCCAACCCGTGCCGGGTCGAGGAAATCGAAGTTCGCGAGCGCCCACTGCGCGCTTGCGTGGATGTCATCCACCTCCCGGCCGCCGTAGTCGATGAGCTCGTAGAGGCCCTTTCCGTAGCCGGTAGAACCGCGGAAATCGGGTGCCACCACGACGTACCCTTGGCTCATCAGCTCCCTGATGATGTGCGTATGGTAGGTCGTGAAGTCGGCATGGACGCCACCGTGCGGCAGGACCAGGAGCGGCAGTTTCTCGCCGCTCTTGCGATCGCGTGGCACGAACGTGTAGGTGTAGAACTTCACCGGGTTGGTGGCGCCCGGGGCTTTGGGGTTCTTCGGGTTTGGATCCGGAGGGCCTACGATGCGCCACTTGTCCACCGCTGCGACGTCGCCGACACGCTCGAACCAGGCGACATCGTCGATCGACTTGGCGAGCTCGTCGAGCCGATGATCGAGGTTTTTCTGGGCGTCCTTAAGCTCCTGAATCTGCTTGGCGAGTTGCTCGGGCCCGGTGGTCTGGGCCGCAGCCGGGACGGCGACAACGACGGTACCCGCCAGGAGCAGGGAAAGCAGGGTGCAGTTTGTGGTCATGGTAACCTCCGCGGCCGGCGTCGAACCGGTCGCCGAGCAGTGTACGCGAGGGCGGCCTCACCATCGTCAGGGCATCTTCGCCGTCGGGCGCTGTTCCGGCGGCACTGGGTTGGCGAAGAGCTTGGCTGCCTCGGACTCCGGCAGGACCTGGTAGCTGATGCGTTCGGTGCGTGTGTGGGTCTTCTCGGCGCCAACCTCGTCGAGTCCGATGACGCGCTGCTCGGAGAAGAAGTGCACGCCCTTGACCGTCACGGCTTGCGACCAGAAGAAGCGCATGCCGTCGGCCGTGATGCCCTTGCCGAGGTCGACAAACGGGCTTTCCGCGCGCACGAGGGCAAAGCTGTGGCGATCGAAGTCAACCGTCCACGTCGTCGCGACCTGGGGAGAGTCGAAAAAGGAGCGCGGCACCTCGATCGTCACCCGCCAGACCGGAACCCTCTTGACCTCCGCTGGCGTCACCTTGGTGATCGTGACCCCTTCCCAGGTGAGGGAGAACGGCAACATCGCGGTGAAGAGGAATTTGGCAAGCGAGCGCCGGACCATGTACGAGGTCCCTCGGCGTGAGTCGAGCTTTCTGTCGACCACGGCCCAACCTGCCCTGCCGTCGTCGCCGGCCACGACACCGCTCCTGGGAGGCTCCCCCGGAAGCTCGAAGCGTCCTGGGACCGGGCCCGGCGTGAGAAAGTAGATATCTTTGAGTTGTGTGGAGGGGGTTCCTTCCTGGGAAATCTCCTGGCCGCTGATGTTGAGGTGCAGGATACCTAGGCGCTGAAACGCCTCTAGACCGCCGGCAGCGTCACACGCACGCCTGATGACTTGGTCCGGCGGCGGCGGCACGTCCTGCGCCTGGCTCAACGAAACGTACGTGAGGCTGCCTGCCGCTGCAAGCACGCTGGTAATGAGCCTGTGGTGCATCGTTCCTCCTTCACTGGTTGCGCGACAACCACGTCGTCGTGGACCAGGCACGCGGCCGGATTGGCAGGCCAAAACGGCGTCCCGACCGCCCCGATCGGACAAATAGCCCACGTACGCACGGCCTCAAGACAGCCTAGCGAATTGCGTGCCAAGCGGACACGCGCTCGGTGGGGCACGTGGGAATGGTCGGGGCGAGAGGATTTGAACCTCCGACCACACGGTCCCGAACCGTGTGCTCTACCAGGCTGAGCTACGCCCCGACCGGGGGGCGGTTAGCTTACACCAGCACCCGCGACCGGGCAACCGGGGCGGTGGCCGCTCGGTGCGCTTGCCGCGGGTGGGTCGGCTCAGGATCGTTGCCAGAACCGAGCGACATGGGGGAGCAACGCGATGGCCCGCGACGGCGCGTGGGAAGACGGCTAGCGGTTCAGGAAGTCCAAGCCACCTCGGATGTCCAAGAACGTGCCGAGACCGGTGAGGTCGATCATGATGCGGAAGTCACGCGTCTTGTTGGGGACGATGCGGTAATCGCGGATCTCGACCATGGCGGACCAGCAGCTTCCCTGCCAACGGAACCGGTAGCCCTGTTCCTGCAGCGAACGTTGCTGGATATCGTACGCGATGTGGCTCTCCAGCCGCCACGGACTCCCGCGCGGCGCCAGACCGAGAAGAAGCCTGGTCTGCGAGCTCTGGAACTGGGCCGTCACAGGGTCGAGGCTCGAGAACCACGTCACGATCGCCTGCGCGCTTGGGCTCACAACGCCGCCCGAGATACCGGTGCTGACGAGGTTGTGGGTGACCGGATCTAGGTCGGCACGGGCGTCAACGGTGGCGCCCACGATCGGGGAGGCGCGCAGAATGAACTCGAGCGGACCGGCCTGGGATGCCGGCAACAGCGGCGACCGCGCGGGCGTGAGCGGGTCGGCGAAGGAATAGAGCTGCGTGATCTCGAAGCTCGCCGCCTCGCGGCTGCCGGTTGAGGTCTTGACCAAGAGCCGGTTGGCGAGGCTCCATTGCACGCCGTTGGTCAGCAGCACCGAGACCTGGTCGCGCTCGTCGAAGACGGGGATCTGAGCCTGTGGTCCCAGGTTCGAGAGGTAGGTGTACTCGATGCGTGGCTCGATGAGGTGCTTGATCGCTTTGCCGCCGTCGCCCGCCCACACGCGCGAGAAGGAGGGACCGACGATCTCCAAACCGGCCGTCGCGTAGTGACGAGTGATCGGGTCCGACACTAGGTACTGGCTGTCGGGTGTGGTGCGCGCGCCGTAGTACGTCTCGCGTACGCCCAGGCTTGGCGTGAGGTTCAACCAGGGCAGGCCGCTTGTCAGCAGCGACACAGTCGGGAAGAGGTCGAGGCGTGGATAGCTGCCCTTCAGCGTTGGGGAACGCACCATGTGGAGGTAGTCGACGAGGCCCACGGCGGAAAGGTAAAACGGCGTGGTGCCGAGGCGGGTTGAGCGCAGCCGATACTCGAGCTCAGATTGCCGGTCGAGCGTCACCACCGTGGTCTCGGCGGAGACGAAGTCGGTGAAAAACGTGCGCTGATGGTCGGAGCGGAAATTGGCGGTCTGCGGTCCCCACACGCGGGAGAGCGTGATGTGCGAGTAGAGCGACCGCTGCGCAGCCTGATTGTAGGTGGAATCGAAGCTCTGCCAGAAGTTGATGTCGGACAGCTCGTCGGCCTGTGCGCGAATCGCCCAGCCACCAGGGAAGAGCTGGCTGTACTTGCCGTTGACTTTCCACTGCCACTGATCCTGGTTCTTGTCATGGATGAAGTAGTAGAACAGGTCCCCGCCGGCGCCTTCGGCCGGTACCCAGCGCAGCTCCTGCGCCACGCCGAGGAAGCCCTTGCTCCAGATGTTGGCGAAGACCGTCGTATCGAGGGAGCGCGAAACCGGGTAGTAGAAGCCATCTCCAATGTAGTAACCCTGCTGGCTGTTGTGGCCAAACGAGGGGACGAGCAGACCGGCCGCTCGCTCGCGCTTCACCGGCCAGAGCAATCGCGGCAGGTAAAACACCGGGGCGCCCTTAACGCGCAGCACGGCATTGCGGAAATGCCCGTAGCCCTCGATCTCGATTACCGCTTCCGAGACCGCAATTGACCATGGCGGCGCCTTGTCGCCGAGGGCGCAGCTCGTGAACAGCCCGTCGCGGAAGCGGTAGTGGGTCTGGTCAAGCTTGTCGATCTGGCGCCCACGAAACTGGTAGGTGGGTGGCAGGAACGCGTCGACGTCGTAAAGAGTGCCAACCTTGTTGCGGAGATCAAATTCGAGCCGGTCGCACGCGAAGCGCGCTTCGCCCTGGTCCAGGACGACGCTTCCGCTGGCACGGACCTTCATCGTCGTGAAGTCGAACTCGGCCTCATCGCAGCGCAGCGAGATGTCCTGGTACGTGATCTCGACGTTTCCCTGCGCGCACATGACCCGGTCCTGAATCCACTGCTGCTGCGCAGCTTGCAGCCTGACGAACTCCTGGGGATCGGCGGCCGCGAGCGGGCGTACAGAGAAACCGAGTTCCGCCATGGCGACGGCGCCAAAGACGCACGCCGCAGCAACGAGCGTTGGGCGAAATTGCGCGCCGCGGTACTGGCACGGCTCAGCCAATAGGTCTCCAGGGAAGGCATTGTAGCCGTCAGCGCTATGCTGTAAACGATGCGCTGGCTCGCCCTCGATGTAGGTGCCAAACGGGTCGGTGTTGCCGCATGCAACGACGACGAGACCGTGGTCACCCCGCAGCGGCCGCTGACCTACCAGGGGCCGGAGGCCACCGCCGAGGCGGTGGTACGGCGCGTGACGGAGAGTGGCGCTAATGCGGTCGTGGTCGGCGTACCCCTCACGCGCTCCGGGTACGGACGGGGGATGCGCAGGATCGAGGCATTCCTCGGTGCGATCAGGGCCCGCCTCGTGGTTCCTGTCGAGACCACCGACGAGCGCGGGACGACGCGCGACGCCTCCGAGTTGCTCGCGCAGGCGGGGGTGGGAGGTCGTCGCCGGGCCGAAGCCATCGACAGCACGGCCGCACAGCTCATCCTCGAAAGGCATCTCGCCCAGCGCCGATCCACGCGCGACCGCCGACGTTGACGCTCTCCCTGCCCGGTGCTAGCGTTGCGACCACGTCGCGGGAGAACCAGTGACTGAAGAGTACACGCACTTCGACGGCTATTTGCTCCTCAAGCATCGCTCCGACGATGCGTTGGGTGCGTTGTGGCGAGCAGGCGAGGTCGAGGGCGCCGGGTTCAAGCGCATCGTCTGGTTGCGCTGCTTCGACAGCGCCAGCATTGACCGCCGCGCGTGTGCAAACGAACTCGAAGCGGTCTCATCACTGGCGCAACTGCTAAGGGGCGCGGGCCTGGCGCGCAACCTCGTACCCGGAAGTGCGCGTGGCGTCCCTTACTTGGCGTGGGACTACATGCCCGCGCAGCCGCTCGACCTCGTGCTGGCGCACGCGGCACGGGAACAATTCCCGATTGCCATAGACAACGCCCTGCTGATCGTCGAGAAGCTGGCGGGCGCGCTTGTCGCGGCGGCGGCGATGGAGTTTCGGGGTGGCGCGGTCGTACACGGTTTCTTGGTTCCCTCCCTCATCCTGCTCGGCAATGACGGCGAGGCCGTGGTCACTGGATTCGGATTGGCGTGCGGGCTGCTCGTCAGTCTCAGCCGCGATGACGTGCGCGAGCTTGCCGCACCGTACCTTTCGCCAGAAGTACTCGCCAAAGCTGTGCCGGGTCAGCGCGACGATGTGTACTCGCTGGCCGCAATCCTCTACCAGCTCCTGTGCAGCCATCCGCTGCCGGTGGATCCCGTCGCCCGTGCCGCAGCGCTGGCCAACCCTCAGATGTCGCACGGCGAAGGCGCCGTGCCCGACGATGTTGTCGCCCTCCTACGCAAGGGGCTCAGCGACCGAGCCCGGGACCGGCCCGCCACGGTCGCGCAGTTCAAACGCGGGCTCGAGGAGCTCCTCTACGGCGGCGCCTACTCGCCGACGACGTTCAACCTTGCGCTCTTCATGGACCGGCTCTACCGCAGCGAGATCGAGCAGGAGGACCGTGAGCTGCAGCGCGAGCGCGCCCTCGACGTGCGGCCGCTGGCAGCACTAGCGCCACCTCAGGGCGTGGCTGGGCGGCCAGGGCGGCGCGTGCTCGTCCAAGCCTTGGTATGGATCGCCTTTATCGCGGCAGCCGGCCTGCTGGCAGGTTCTGCGTGGCTGTATTTCAAAAGGCCCATGGCTTCCGCCGAGGGAGACCGGGACGCCCAGCGCAAGATCCTGCAGGAGATCGTCAACACGCAGGTGGCGGAGGCGATCAAGGAGAAGGAAAAGCAGTTGCGCGCTGAGCTGGAGGCGGAAAAGGCGCGCACCGACGAGCTGCACACCGAGCTTGAGCGGCAGCAACGTGCGCGGTCGCGCGGACAAGGGACGCCAGCGGCCGAGCAACAGCGGTTGCAGAGCGAGCTCGCCGCACGCGAAGCGGCGCAGCGCCGCAAGGAGGACGAACTCGCGCAACTGCGCCAGCAGAAGGACGCCAAGCTGGCGGAGACTGCAGGGCAGCCGGCCGAGATCCCCAAGCGCAGCGAGCCAGCGCCGTCGGCCGCGAGCACGGTGACAAGCGAAGCCAAGGAGCCTCCGACAGGCATCGCACCCGGTGGTGCCGCGGTGCCAACGGCCGCCACGGGCGTTGTCGTGGCAGCCGGCGAACTCGTGGAAGAGGCCGCCGCAGACGTGCCGCCGGAGGTGCTGGTGGAAGAGAAGATCACCCTGCCATCGCTCCCTCCCTGGGTGCGCTCGACGGTCAAGGGCTACGTGATCATGCGGGTGCTCGTGAACGAGAACGGCGCCGTAGACGACGTGCAGGTGCTCAGAAAGTTCCAGACCCCGGACCTCGGTGTGGATGAGGCCTGCGTCGCGGCGGCCCGCAAGTACCGCTTCCGGCCCGCTACCAAGAATGGCGTCCCGGTCAAGACCTGGACCACGGTCACCAAGGCGCTGGCGTTGGAGCGGAGGAGTGCGCGCTAGCTAGCGCGCGGCACCGGCCTGAATGCCGGCGAGGAACTCCGCGTTCGACGGGAACTGCTTGAGCTTCGAAAGCAGCAACTGCATCGCCTCCTGCGACGGCAGTGAGGCAAGCGCACGTCGCAGCAGATGGAGTCGCTCCACCTCTTCGCGCTGGTAGAGCTTCTCTTCCTTACGGGTGCCCGACTGCGCGATGTTGAGGCAGGGGAAGATGCGGCGCTCGAAAAGCTCGCGCGTGAGCACGATCTCCATGTTGCCGGTACCCTTGAACTCCTGGAAAATCACCTCATCCATGCGCGAGCCGGTGTCCACGAGGCACGTGGCGACAATGGTGAGCGAGCCACCGTGCTCGATGTTGCGTGCGGAGCCGAAGAAGCGGCGCGGCTTCTCCATTGTGCGGGCGTCAATGCCGCCTGAGAGGATTCGGCCTGAGCTCTTCTGATTGTTGTTGTAGGCCCGCGACATGCGGGTGAGCGAGTCCATGAACACGACGATATCCTGGCCGAGCTCGACGAGGCGCCGCGCACGCTCGAGCACCATCTCCGAAACCTCGATGTGGCTCTGTACGGATTCGTCGGAGGAGGAGGCGAAGACCTCGCCCTTGAGAATGTTCCGCCTCCAGTCCGTGACTTCCTCGGGGCGCTCGTCGACGAGGAGCACAAAGATGGTGGTCTCGGGGTGATTGACAGCGATGGCGTGCGCAAGCTGCTGGAGCAGGGTGGTCTTGCCCGCCTTCGGCGGCGACACGATCAGACAGCGCTGGCCTTTACCGATCGGGGCCAGGAGCTCGATCACGCGCGGCTCGAGCACGGCGGCGTCAGTTTCCAGATGGAAACGCTCGGTCGGGTCGATTGAGACAAGCTCGGAGAACGGTACCGCGCGCTGGCGATACTCCTCAATCGGTATCCCTTCGACGGTCGCAATGTCGGCCACGAGCGGCCGCTGCTGCCCATTGCTGGCGTGCCCTGTGGCTGCAACGCGCAGGCCGCTCTCCAGATGCCAGCGCGCGACGAGCGCCGCGTCAAGGACGGGGTCTTGGGAACTGGCGTGAAAACCATTTGGGGAGGCGAGCAGAAACACCTTGCCATCCTCGCGGCGACTGAGGTAACCCTCCCAGGACAGGGCCTGGCCTTCGGTGGGGACGGGCCGGCGGCCGCGCCGGCGCCGTGGGCGGCGTCGCCGTCCTGATCGTGGCGTGTCGGTTGGCCCCTCGACGGGAGGGGCGGCTGTACCGTTTGCAACTTCGTCCATATTGTCTGTGCTCCTCGGCTCACCCGACGGGACCCGGCTGCTGAGCAGCTCGCCCGCGAGGAGCCGTCGCATCAAATGTGGGGAACATCTGACTGCCGAAGAGGTCTGCCCTCCTGCGGCGACAGCGATCAGTCTACCTCAATGCGAAACCGCTGCCAAGACCGCTGTCGTCCCGCTACTTCACCGCCGCTGTCGTTGCCACGCCCGCCGCCTCGTTCTCGAGCAGGGTGGCAAAGGCGTCCACGATCGCCCCGTCCCACCACCCGCGCATCGTCTCCTCGCGCAGGAGGTTGAACGCCTCCGCTGGCGAGAGTGCCTTGCGGTAGGGGCGATCGTTGGTCAGCGCGTCGTAGATGTCAAGCACCTGGAACACGCGCGCCAAGAGGGGGATGTCGTCACCCGTGAGCTTGTCCGGATACCCGGAACCGTCGCGCCGCTCGTGATGGTGCCTGATCACCGGCAATACTGACCGCAGCGTGCGCAGCGGCGAGCAGATCTCAACCCCGATCTCGACGTGCGAGCGCATGATCAAAAGCTCGTGCTCGTCGAACTTGCCCGGCTTGAGCAGGACCTGGTCCGGCACGCCGATCTTGCCGATGTCGTGCAGGTAACCTGCGCGCCGCAGCGTTTTGAGCGAGTCGCTATCAAGGCCGAGGTGCTGGCCCAGACGCGCCGCCTCGCGTGAGAGCCGATCGCAGTGCTCGCCGGTGCCCTCGTGCCGCGCCTCGATAACGCGGGCGATCGAAAAGATCATCCTCTCCGCGTCGTCGAGATCCTGCGTCAAGCGGCGGAACTCGACCAGGTTGCGGACGCGCACCTCGAGCTCGACGAGGTCGAACGGCTTGAAGAGAAAATCGGTTGCGCCCACCGCGAGGCCGCGCAGGCGTGCTTGGCGCGAATCGAGACCGGTCAGGAACAGCACCGGCAGGAGGCGGGTCTCGTCGTCAGCCTTCAGGCGTCGGCACACTTCGAAGCCGTCGATGCCCGGCATCATGACGTCGAGCAGGATGACGTCGGGCTGGCGTTCCTTGGCGAGCATCAACCCCATCTCGCCGTCCACTGCCTGCCAGACCTCGAAGCCAAGCGGAATCAGGGCCTCCCGCATCGCTTCGAGCGTGAGGGGTTGGTCGTCAATCACCAGCACCGTGCCGGCGGATTCTGCTTCCATAGCGCCATCAAATTGTACACGATGGAGGACGCTCTAGTGTGCGCGGCCGCACACCCGCAGGTGTTCGGGTAAAGAAGGCCGCCTTTCGGCGGCCCCACGCGACGCCTTGACGGCAGCGCCTAAGGCATCCGCACGATGATGAAGCTCTTCTGATCGGCCTGCGGCCGATAAACGTAGAACTTCACGAGCGCACCTGAGCGCAGGCCGCTGATCGCCTTGCGGAAGTCCTGCACGGAACTGATCTCGGCGCTGTTCACACGCATGACAACGTCGCCCTGGCGGAAACCCTGCTCGTCGGCCGGCGACAGGGTTGTGACGTCGCTCACAATGACACCCTCGACGTCGGTCGGGATTTCGAGTTGGCGCCGCGTCCGCGCGGACAACTCCTCGACCTGAAGGCCCAGTTTCGATTGGGGTGAGTCGTCGCGTGCCGTGCTGCTCTGATCCTCGCTGCTGGAATCGGGGCGCTCGCTCAGCGTGACTGTGATGGTACGGTGCTTGCCGTCACGGATGACATCGAGGTCCACCTTTTGGCCGGGCAGCATCGCCGACACGCGGTCGATGAGCTGGCGGGTGTCCTTGACTGGCGTGCCGTTCACGGCCACGACCGTGTCGCCTTCCTTAAGACCGGCCTTGGCGGCGGGCGTGTCCTTGCTCACCTCGCTGACAAACGCGCCCTGTGCGGTCGGCAGGCCAAAGGCCTCCTGCTTCTTCTGGTCCACGTTCTGGATCTTCACGCCGAGGTAGCCGCGCACCACTTTGCCCTTCTCCTTGAGTTGGGGAATCACGGCCTTGGCGGTGTTGGAGGGGACGGCGAAGCCAATGTTCTGCCCGGCAGCGTTGATGAGGGTATTGATGCCGATGATCTCGCCGCGCAGGTTGACGAGCGGCCCGCCCGAATTGCCGCGGTTGATGGCGGCGTCGGTCTGGATGAAGTTCTCAAACGAGCTCGTGGCGTCAGACAACCCCAGCGACCGGTTCTTTGCCGACACCACGCCGACGGTGACGGTGTGGGAGAAGCCGAGCGGGCTGCCGACCGCCATGACCCACTCGCCAACGCGGAGGGCGTCGGAGTCGCCGAGCGGCAGCGCCGTGAATGGCCCCTTGCCGTCGACTCGGATCACCGCCAGGTCGGTGGCGGGGTCGCGGCCAACGACCTTGGCCGGAATCGCATCCTGGCTGTTGGCGAGGCGCACCCTGATCACGTCGGCGCCGTCGACGACGTGGTTGTTGGTGAGCGCGAGCCCATCCGTCGAGATGAAAACGCCGCTGCCAGCCCCCATTTCCTTCTTGGGACGGTTCGGGTTGAAGAAGAAGAATGGGTCGATCTCCTCGTGGAACTTGCGCATCTTCTCGCCGGTGATCTTTTCCTCCGTCTCGACGTACAGGACGGCCGGTGTGACCTTCTCGGCGAGGGTCGCGAAGTCCGGATAGCCCAGGCCAGTCGCAGCCGGGGTTGGCGCGGCGGCGGCCAGCGCTGTCGCCGCGCTGGCGGCCGGGTGCGCCGCATGCGACGGCCGTGTCATGTCGAGACCGCTCGAGAGCACGAACCCGACCGCCGCGCTTGTAATCGCCACGACGCTCAACGAAAGCAACCTCTTGTGTGCAGCTCCGCTCATGGTATGAGACCTCCTAAGGCCGACACCTTGGCCGCTACTGAATCAAGCAAACGACGTGCCATGTTCGCAGACGGTAAGGAGCGCGGCGAGGGGAGCACGCTGTCGTCGCGGCGTCATTCCACGGACGCGATCACGACACGATCCTTGCCCGTAGCCTTGGCGACGTACAGCGCCGTGTCGGCGGCGCGCAGAAGCAGGTTGCGGCGCTGGTCCGAGCTGCCGCTGCGCGGTGCATGGACGGGATACACGGCCACGCCCACCGAGCAGGTCAGCGGTCCGCGAAAGTGCACCGGGCCGTTCGCCCATGAGAAGCGGCCGCGCAGGAACAGTTGCTCTCGGATTGCGCGCCGAATCTCCTCCGCTGTGTTGCCCGCGGCGGCGACGTCAAATCCAGGCAGGATGATGACGAACTCGTCGCCGCCGTAGCGCGCGAGTGTCACCTGTGGTGTGCGTGCCACCCGCCGCAGCACGTGCCCAACCTCCTTGAGCACTTGGCTTCCCGCGAGGTGGCCATGCGAATCGTTGACGTTCTTGAAGTTGTCGAGGTCGAGGAAGAGCAACGCCACGCGCCCGTCGGAAGCGTCGGCGTGCCGGAGATCCTCGGCGAGGCGGAGGTGGAAAAAGCGGTCATTGGCGAGGCCGGTAAGGTCGTCGCTGCGCGCGGCGACGCCGGCGCGCCTGGCGTCGAGCAGGTTCTGCAGTGACACCGAGGTGTAGGCGGCGAAGATCTCGAGGAGCGCCCTGTCACGCTCGTCAAACGGGCGGCCGTCGAGGCGGTTGACCATTTCGAGCACGCCACAGACTCGGCCCTCGATCCGGATCGGCACAGCAAGCAGGCTCGCGGTGCGGAAAGCGTGGGCCTCATCGAAGTCGGCGCAGAAATGCGCGTCACTGCGCGAATCGGTGACGAGGTGTGACTGCCCGCTGCGGTACACGTAGCCGACCACACCCTGGGTGGCCGGGATGCTGGCGCCGAGCAGCGACTCGGCCGATGGGCCGAAGGCGGCGATGAAGTAGAGCGGCACGCTAGTGGGGTCGTCGCCGAGCTCGTACGGGTTGTCGAGCAGCACGGAGCCGGCCTGAGAAGGAACGAAGCCGTTGGCTCGCTGCAGCACCTCGTGGATGAAGCTGGCGGCCTCCATCACGTCGGGCACACTGGTGTCGTGCCGGTAACGCTCGAGGAAGCCCTCGAGCTCTGGTGCAGGCAGCACGCAGATCTTAGCCGGGGCGCTATCCACGATCTCGAGTGTACCGCCGCTGGCGCTGTCGCCCGCTGTCGCGGTTGTGATGCGTCGCACCCGATCCTTGACTTCTCAGGCTGGGTGCGTAGAATTCGTGACTCCGAGCAACGCGGGGTGGAGCAGTCCGGTAGCTCGTTGGGCTCATAACCCAAAGGTCGCAGGTTCAAATCCTGCCCCCGCAACCATGCCATTACGACCTCCTCCTCGGCGAGGAGGTCTTTCGTCTTCAGCCGTATGCGTTGGTCTCGAGAACGGGGTGTGTTGATGATGAAGAAGGTCGAGGCGTAGCTAGGCGAGCACAAGCTAGCAGATGCGACACGGTCGCTGTCGCGCTCTAAGGACACCGTTAGGACACCAACTCAGCCGAACGGCCGGCACGACAGCGGGACTCGGCAGCACAAGTCCATTCGATAACCTCAAACTCTGCCGTACGTCGGACACCTGATCGGGTCTGCGGCCAACTCAGCCGAAAAGGCTCGGAAGAACCTCCGGATCTGAAGGTTGCGCTTTCGAATCGCGCCGGGTGGACCAGTTTGAGTGACTGACCAACAATGTCTTCCACGGAAGATGAAAAGCCGGGTCAGCCTCGGTCGACGGGCGTGAGCTACTCTTGGGCTACCCTTCATGAGCCCCGACCTTCGCCATGCTTCCACCGACTGGAGCTTCCAGCAATGTCGATCGCATCCTCACCGCCCGCGCCTCGTCTTCAACGTGTTGGCCAGAGTGTGCGAGGCAGCGTCGCTCCAGATGACCGTGTACCGGCGGGACGTAGTAGCGCCGCCTGACCGGGACTCGCAGCGGATGCTGTCGCAGCCTGTCAAGGTGGCGAGCATTGTTCGCTAAGCGCTGCGATGAGAGTCCGACGGCCTCGCTTTGCCGAGAGCTGCACGAGGTCTATGCTGGGTTTGCGAGAAAGGAGAACTGCTATGAAGGGCGACGCAATCGTCATTGAGGCGCTCAACGCGAGGCTGGCGGAGGAACTGACGGCAATCAGCCAGTACATGGTGCACGCCGAAATGTGCGCCAACTGGGGCTACGGGAAGCTGCACAAGGCGATCGAGCACCAGGCCGTGGACGAGATGCACCACGCGGAGTGGCTGATCGGCCGGATTTTCTTCCTCGAGGGCACGCCGGTTGTCTCAAAGCTCAACATGATGCGGATCGGCGCCACCGCGGTCGAAATGCTGAAGAACGACGAGGATGGTGAACTGGACGCGATCAAGGCGTACAACGCCACCATCAAGCTGTGCGACCAGGCCGGCGACAAGTCCACCAGCGACCTGCTGACCAAGATCCTCAAGATGGAGGAGGGCCATCTGGACTGGGCGGAAGTGCAGCGTACGCAGATCGAGCACCTCGGGCTCGCCAATTACCTGGCGATCCAGTGCGGTGGTGAAGGCTAACGGCTCGGCCGCTACGAGGCCACGAACCGCGCGCGCTCCTCGGAGAGCAGGCCCTCAGCGTGCAAACCGACGGCTCTCGAGCCTACGTTACTTCGCTGGCTTGACGTCGACCGACGCCGCTACCATCCGGTATTGGATCGTGACCTTCGCTGCGACCTTTAGGTCGCCGGTGACCTTCGTGTTGGCGTCGCGGCCGATCTGCCATTTGTCGTTGCCCTTCTGGACCACGATCAGATCGCTGGACACGGAGAGTACCGGTCCGGTGACCTGGTAGGTCTTGGGCGCGGCCGCGAAGGCCACACCGGTCAGGACGACAGCGGCGACGAAGAACAAGCAGATATGGACGAAACGGTTCTTGATCATCGAGACCTCATCCTTATCCTTGCTGCGATTGTTACTAGCCCGCGGGCGATGGTCGAGCGAAGGCGGGCCATTGGTCTGCCACGGGAAATTGCATAGCCGTCCCCGGAGGCCCGAAGGTCCATCAGCCCGTGCGGCGACGGAGATTCCACCCGATGTTGGACGCCACGAATCCTGAAGTCCTTGACGCGAGATGACTCCAGAGGCATGGCCACGCGCGGGACTCCACCACCCGGCTCGCCTGGATGATGAGCCGAACCGATGGGAGTATGGCCACGCCCCCGGGGCGGTGCACCATCGTGGCGATGCCGACGGCACATGTGTCACGGCAACAGTTGCGACAAGGGGTATGATGGATCGCAACGCGGACTGGATTTCCTCAACAACCGAGAGAGGCAGGGTATCCTGGAGATCGCGCGACACCAAGGACAACGTCGTGGGAAACGAAGGGGGTGAGTGTGGGCGTTCTTGACAATCTCATCAGTGAACTGAGCAGTTCCCAGGGTGCCAACGCGGGCACGCACCAGGATCTGCTGCAAGGCGTCATGGGCATGGTTTCAAAGAGTGGTGGTCTGGCTGGCCTTGTCTCCATGTTCGAGCAGAATGGGCTCGGCCACCTCGTGCAATCGTGGATCTCGACCGGGCAGAACCTGCCGATCTCGGCGGCGCAGATCACCCAGGTGCTCGGGAGTGGACAGCTCGGCCAGCTCGCGGCCAAGGTGGGCCTGTCTCCCGAGGCGGCGAGCGCAGGTCTTGCCCAGCTCCTGCCCACGCTGGTTGACCGCCTGACTCCGAACGGACAGATTCAGCAGGAGGCCGGTGGCCTCCTCGGCAAGCTCGCAGGGATACTCGGCGGCAAGCAGGGTTGATTCGAGCATTACACGGCCACTGGGGATCACGCAGCGGCTGCGTTGTCGCCGAGAAGCTGCGGCAAGAACAAGGGGGAAATGACATGGAAAAGGCTAGGAACAGAGTCATCGTAGGCGTGCTTCTCGCCGTCGCACTGGTCATCTGCTCTGTGTTGCCGGCTGCTGCTGTCCAGCCTGCGGCCAAAGCGGCCCTGATCGACATCAACTCGGCCTCGCAGAAAGACCTTGAGTCCCTGCCTGGGGTTGGCCCGGCGACCGCAAAGAAGATCATTGCCGGACGCCCGTACGCGACCGTGGCCGACCTTGCCAAGGCCGGCGTGTCGGCCAAGACGATCGACAAGATCACGCCCCTCATCACCGTGGGCGCAGCCGTGGCGCCGGCGGTAGTTTCGCCGGCCACGACGAAGCCACCCAAGGGAGCAGCGAGCACAGCAGGGGCGGTCACGGCAGCGAGTTCGGCAACGCTGCTCGACCTCAACACGGCGTCGGAGAAGGACCTCGAGTCCCTGCCCGGGGTGGGCCCGGCGACCGCAGAGAAGATCATTGCCGGACGCCCCTACACGACCGTCGCCGACCTTGCCAAGGCCGGCGTGTCGGCCAAGACCATCGACAAGATCACCCCGCTCGTCACCGTGGGTAAGTTGGCGGCAGTCACAACACCAGCCGCTCCAGCCACCGCTCCGCCGCCAGTGTCGTCGGCCCAGCCTGCCACTGGGGCAAGCGCGGCTGCTGTCACGACGGCGCAGACGCCACCCGTGGCCGGCATGGTGTGGGTCAACCTGTCGACCAAGGTGTACCACTACCAGGGCGACGAGTGGTACGGCAAGACCAAGAGCGGCAAGTTCATGACCGAGCAGGACGCGATTGCCGCCGGCTACCATGCCTCGAAGGCGAAGCTGAAGGCGCAGTGATTGCAGCGGCGGGCTCTGCGGAGTAGACGGCCGCGCCGCGTGGTGCGGCCGTCTTTGCTCCACTTCTCGCGCCGCTCGCACGGGCCTGCGCTACGCCTCGGGGGCGGAGGAAGTCGCGTATCATCTGAACATCGCTGAGGGAGGCGCACATGGGCTTGTTTCATTTTCTGTGGTCGCTCATCGTCGGGTTCTTCGTCGGACTCATCGCGCGGGCCGTCGTCCCGGGCACCGACAAGATGGGATTGATCCTGACGACCGTGCTCGGCATCGTCGGCTCGCTCGTCGGCGGGCTCATCGGCGGGCTGGTGTCCAAGCCGAAGGAGGGCTCCAAGTTCCATCCCGCCGGGTTCATCCTCTCGATCGTTGGCGCCGTGGTGCTGCTGCTGCTCTGGCACATGCTGCGGCACTAGAACGCCGGGGCCGTTCCAGCTGGGTCGTTCCCCGAGCCCGCTCAGGGCCTCGATGAGAAAGTATCGCAGGCGTCGACACGACCAGCCGAGAGGCCCCGCCGGAACCAATCCACCCGCTGCTGTGAGGAGCCGTGCGTCCACGTCTCCGGGCTGACTCTCCGGCCGGCCTGTCTCTGCAGCCGGTCGTCACCCACCGCCGCCGCCGCGGCGAGCCCGGACTCCACGTCACCCTGTTCCAGGATGTTCCTCTGCTCGGTGGAGTGGGCCCAGACACCGGCGAGGCAGTCGGCCTGAAGTTCCAGCCCGATCGATAGCTCGTTGGCCCGCGACGGGCTGCGGGCTTGCAACTGCCGCACCTTGGCGTCGATGCCGAGGAGTTTCTGGACGTGGTGTCCGACCTCGTGGGCGATCACGTAGGCCTGGGCGAACTCCCCGGGCGCGCCGAAGCGCGTCTTCAGCTCCTGGTAGAAGGCGAGGTCGATGTAGACCTTCTCATCCTCCGGGCAGTAGAAGGGACCCGATGTGGCCTCCGCGAAACCGCAGCCGGAGCGCGTCTCGTCGCTGAAGAGGACGAGCTTGGCGTGCGGGTACTGTCGGTTCGCCTGTGCGAACACTTGCACCCACGTCTTCTGCACGTCGTCGAGCACGAACGAGACGAACTGCACCTGGCGATCGTCCTCCGGCCCGCGGAGCACCGGCCGCGAAGCGACCGTCGCTGCCGGCGAGCCAACGTTCGCGACCCCGAGCAGCGAGAAGAAGTTGCGTTTGAAGAGCAGGGAAAGCACAAGCAGCACGATGAATCCGCCAATCCCAAGGTGTGGCCCGCGGATCCGGAACCCCGAGCCACCGCCTTCGTCACGGTCGTCTTCGACATCCTCGCTGCGGCCTCCTGGTGTCCATCGCATCGTGGCCCTCCCTGAGACTTACTAGATTAGCCGACAAGCCTGGCCGCCACGGGCGCCTTGCACGCGGCTGGCCCGCTGGGTTGGAGAGATCGAAATCCTAGAACGATGACGCGCTTGCCGCAACCACGCGTCACTTCGACTGCGATCAGGCCGTCGTCACGCTGCGAGCGGATTACCTCGCGGCTCGAGGCGTCGGTTTGCCGGTCGGGAAAACGGTCGCGCGGGCCAGCCACCGGATCAGCCGGCAGGCGCCGAGAACAATGAGGACAAGCAGTATCAGCGCCAGAATCGGCACGAGGACCGCGAGGGTCGCGAGGGCAAAAGAGAGAATGTCTTCACCAAGGCTGAGGAGCGGATTGGCGATCCCGAACGAGACGAGCGAGGAACCGAGTCTGGTCTTAGCCTTGCCGAGGTGCACCAGCCCTGCAGCGCCTCCTCCCACCACGATTGCGAGGACGGTCGTCCACAGCGGGCCGAGTCGGGTCGTGACGGCCGCCAGAGCAAGAGCGCCGGCAAGGGGACGGAGCACAGTGCCGACAGCGTCGAGCGCGTGGTCGACGACCGGGATCTTGTCGCCGAGCAACTCGACCAAGCAAGCGCTCCAGAACGTGACCAGAGCGGGTGCCGATGAAAGCCACGAGAAGCTTGGTCCTAGTTCGATCCATCCCAGCCGGCCAGCGAGGCCAAGGACGGCCAGGGGGAGGAACGCCCGCAGCCCGGCGACGGCCGCCAGCACTAGACCAGCAGCGAGCGGGAGAGCGATGGTGGAAGCCACATCCATGGCCCAAGTATGAACCACGACCGACCAAACCGACCTGAACCTCGTCCAGTCCGTCTCAGACGCCTCGGCCCCCTCAACGCATAGGAAGAAGGGGCAGGTCGCCCTGCCCCTTCCGCCCCCGAATCGAAGAGCTACGTCGTAGGCACCTCCACGGGGGCCACCGAGGTAATCTCCACACGGCGGTTCTTGGAGCGTCCCTCGTTGGTCTTGTTGTCGGCCAGACGGCGCCGTCGCTGGTGATCAACTTCCAGTAAGCCGAAGCCCGGCCTGCGGCCTTCGAGTGCAGGGCCCAAATCGCGATCGGATGAACCCCCACCTTTCGTGCCCCGCGCTCCACTGGGAGGCACTACGCGAGTCGCCAGTACCGACGGAGCCTAGGGAGCAGAGCCAGCGCCTCACCTGATTGCGAGGTCGACGCGGGTCGCGGGGCCCTTGCCCTTCTGCGCGGCCGCCGCCCCCGACGACGCGACGACGAAGACCTGGTCGGCCTTGACCTTGCCTTTCTGCAGCAGGTAGGCCTGCACGGCTTCTGCGCGGGTTGCGGCGAGTTGGCGCAGAGCTTCCGGGCCGGGCTCGAGACTGCCGAGCAGGAGCCGTTCCATCTCGGGCACGGGCTCGGACTTGGCGATGCCGAGAAAGTTGCGTGGTTTGGCGAACCTGCCGCGCTTGTACGCCAGCGTGAGGTAGGTTTCGTACTCGGCCGGCTCGACCGCAACAGCGTCGAGCGAGGGTGCCGTGCCGCCCTTCTTGATGAGCTCCTCGAGCTTCTCGCGCTTGACGGCGCGCTGCAAGGCGGCGTGCCGCAGCCCCTCGCGGTCGGCAACCTGGTCGCTCCGGCCGGCGATTTCGAGCCGCAGGCCGGGTCGGTCGTAGAGCGCCTTCGCGAGCGTGTCGAGGCGGCCATGGGCGGCCTCGTCGAGCGTAGCGGCGCCGGGCGCGAACGTGACAACGTCCAATTCGGCGCCACCTCCGCCGAACAAAGAGCCGAGCAGAGCGAACGGCGAGGTGGCGACCTTCACGAGCAGGTTGCCGATCATCTTGAGAATGATGCGCCCGACGCGGAACTTGGGGTCGTCGAGGGAGCCGCTCACCGGGAGGTCGAGGGTGATGCGGCCGTCGCGGTCCTTGAGGAGCGAGACGGCGAGGCGCACCGGCAGGTGGGTGGCCTTGGGGCTGTCCACTTTCTCGCCGAAGTCGAACTGGTCGAGCAGCAGCTTGTTCCGGGCTTCGAGCCGACGCTGGGAGACCTTGTACGCGAGGTCGAAGCCGAGCTTGCCGCGCTGGATCGCGTACCCGCCGTAGGTGCCGGAGTAGGGGGAGACGGGTGGCAGGTCGAAGTCCAGGCAGGCGATCTTGAGGTCGAGAAACAGGTTGGAAGAGAGCGGGTTGACCTTGCCAGTGACCGACAGCGATGCCTGACCGTTGAGGGTGGCTCGCAGGTCCACATCCGCGGCGCTCGAGGCCAGCGACGACATCCCAGACACTGTTCCCGTCAGGCCGGTAACGTCCATTCGAAACTCGGGGGTCACCGAGCGGTCCAGGAACAAGACGGCGCCGGACCGGACAACGATCTTGCCGATGCGCACCGTGTCCGGCGCGCCGGCCTGAGGCTGTGCGGCAGCAGGCGCAGGGGTCGCAGTCGGCGAGGGTGTGGGGGTCGGCGTAGCGGCCGGTGCAGGGACTGCCTCTTCGCCTTCCTCCTCGTCATTGCTCGTCGGGCGCTGCGGTGCGGCGCCCAGTACGCGCCGGAGGTTCACGGTTCCGTCGGCGGCAACCGCGATTCGCGTTGCCAGGCCCGAGAGCACGATCTGGCCGATCTCGAGCCGGAACGGTTCGCTCGCAAACGTCACGCCTTCAAAGCTGAGCGCGTCCCACTTGAGCAGGTCTTCGGCTGCGTCGCCGTCCACGGCCGCGAGGCGGTCCACTGAGGCCCGCCCTGTGAAGCCCGCGAGCGGTGCAGCGCCGCCCGTATCCACCGACAGTTGGCCCGACGCTGATGCGGTGCCGTCGTTCACGAGCAGGCGCACGCGGTCGGTGACGTACCCCTGCAGCGGGACGAGCGGCAGTTCCTTGACCTCCGTGGCGAGCTTCGCCGATAGGGGGTTGAGCCCGACGTTGCCATGGAGCGTCAGCACGCCCGTCCGGTTGACGCCGCTTCGCAGCTCGAGACTCCCCTGGGCGCCCGCCGCAGTGGAGAGGTCCCGGGCCGCCAAGCTCAGCGGTGCGAGGACGAGGCGCACCGGTCGCCGGGGGAGCGCGTCGTCCACCGCGACCTCCGCCCGCTCCAGTGTCAGCCTCTTGACGGCGAATATCCACGGGGACGCCGCGCGCTCAGGCGATGGCGTCGGGGCGGGTGCGTCGGACGCGGTCGAGGCTGCCGTTGGCGCGGCCGACGGCGGCAGCAGCGTGGTGAGGTTCCACACACCGTCGCTGCCGCGAGTGACGGCGAGGCGGGCACCCGCGAGCGACAACTCGCCGAGGACGATGCTTCGTTCCCTGAAGTCGAGCGCCGATTCCTTCAGCAGCGTCTCCGGGACGGCGAGGAAGTCCTCGCGCTCCCCTCGCCGGTGCAAGCGCAGGCCGCGTAACGTCGCCGCGAGCCCTGAAAGAACCCAGTTTCCGCTATCGCTGCCAGACCACACGTAGCCGAAGGAAAGGCCGAGCACGCCGTCGAGGACCTCGAAGGCGACCGCGTCACGGTAGTACGGCGCGTACCGGCGCAGCGGCACGCCGGCGAGGTCCACGGTACCGCGCGCCGCCAGTGGGTCGAACGTCAGTTCGCCGGAGTGGCGCAGCGTCTCGCCTGCGTCGCTGGCGAGCGACAGGTCGAGCTTGGAGGCGACGCCGGGTGCCGTGCTGAAACCGTGCACGTTCAGTTCGATGGCGTGGAACTCGGTCTCGAACGAGGGCGTGAGCGTTGCGTCGGCGAAGCGCACGGTCCCGTCCGTGACCTTGAGCTTAAGGACATCCAAGACGAAGCTGCCGCCGTTCGCTGTTCCTCTCTTCGTTGTCCTCTTGCCGCTGCCCGCGGACGGCGCCAGCGCTGCGAGGTTCCACGCGCCCGCCACGTCGCGCGCGACGCGCAGACGTGGTTGCTGCAGCAGAACGCTTGCAAGTGTCGTGTGGCCCGCCAGTAGGTCGGCAGCAGCGACCTGCACGTCGAGCAGGGGAAGGTCGAGCAGCGGACCGCCCCCCGCGTTGTTGACGACCACGTCTCGGAGCGTGGCACGGCCGGCGAGCACAAGCGTTGAGGGCCTTGCCCTCTGCTGCCTGAAGGTGAGCGTCATTCGGGTGGCAAGACGTGCCGAAAGGACTTTGACTCGTAGCTGCAACGGCAGGTAGGCCAGGTAGGTTGGGATGTCCAAGTCCCTGATGTCGATGTCGAGCGATGTCTCGCGTGAGCCGGAGAACGGCTTGGTGCGGCCGTTGAGGCCCACGGGTGTGCCGTTGATCACGGCCCGCAGCGCCGGCTGTACGAACACTTCGGTTTGGTCGGGCAGGTTGGAGAGGAACGGGATGGCGATGTAAACGTCGCGGACCGTGTGCACCTTGCGTACAGGCCGGTCGTCGAAGTCAACGCTCCCACCGACGAGCTGGATGTTGTTGAGAGCGTACTTGAGTGGCTTCGACGAGCCGGAAGGCGGCTCGGCGTCCGCAGTGAGCAGGTCGGAGAAGTTGTAGGTCGAGTCCAGGTTGCGCACGATGCGGACGTGCAGATCGGCGAGGCGCAGCTCCTTGAGGACCGGCGCGAGGTGGAGGACCGAGGTCAGCTTGACATTGGCGTAGAGCTCGCCGAGGGAGACAAAGACCTCTTCAGAAGCTGGTTCACGCACCGTCAATCCGTGCACGTTGGCCGAGAGCGCGAACGGGTTGCACGAGACGCTGTCGACAGTTGTGCGGCGGTGCAGCGCCTGAGTGAGCTTGCTCGCAACCAGTGAACGCAGCAGTGGCGGCAGGGCAAAGACACCGACGAGGCCGTACACCGCAACCACCACGACGGCGATCACAAAGCGCCGCCTGACCGCCGGACGCCGTGCCAGCTCCTTCAGGTCCATGTGTCTTCTGCCTTTCTCGCCACTCCTGTATCGTCGACGCCTGTAGCCTCTCAACAGTCCTAAACCGGCATTGCCCGCCCGGTTCTCGCTGGAACCCAGTCGCAGGCCAAATATACCCGCTCGTCTGACAGTGCACCACGACCCGTGAGCGGTGGCCGGTACGCACGGCAGGGGCTCGGCTCAACCCGGATCGAGGGTGAGCCGCGGCCCTCTCCTCGGCCGAGAGGTCGTGCTTGGCAGCATCAGACGTACCCAGTGCATCCGGGAGATGCTGGCCTAGGGGCATGCGACGGCGGTGCTAGGCTTGCAGCGAAGGCGGGAATGAGCGCCGAGGCCGTGAATGCGGCCAATGGCCCGTTGCAGGTGGAGATGAAACCTGGGACGTACTCCTGGCGTAGGTATGAGCACTGGTGGGAGCAGCCGTTTTGCGACGGCGCCCATAAGGGCACGAGCTCTGCGCCGCTGAAGCTGGAGATCGTGGAGCGTTGGCTCGTCGCGTGGTGTGGTTGCACGCGCACCGGCGACCCGCTGCATTGCGGCGGCACGCACAAGACGCTTTGACGATCGCCTGCATGATCGGGGACGAATAACGTGCCACGGGCGGGGGTAGGACTCCGATCGATCGCTCTCGCGCTGCGAGTGCTGGCGGCGGGCACCGCCGCAGCGCTTGCCGCGGTTTCTTGGGGGCAGTGGTCGGCGTGGCAGGCAGAGCACACGGCGAACATGCGGCTCGTACGGGAGGTTGGTCTCGATCGGCGGCAACCGGTGATCGCCGAACGAATCCGCCGCGAGCCGGACCCGGTTCAAGCCCGGATCGCCATCGCTCGCGCGCTGGTGGCCGAGTCCCTTGACCTGCAGTCGTTTGCCTCGCTGCCGCAGCGCGACGCCATCGAGGAGGTGGGCCGCATCTCCGAGCGGCTCGACACGGTCGAGGGCATCGTCACTGACGCCTGGGTCGCCCATCCCGCCTCATGGGAGGCGCCAATGTTGCTCGGGGCAGCTCGCTTCCTGAAGCTGAGCCGAGCGGGAGACCCGCGCCTGGTGCAGCAGCGTGCGATGTGGGAAGAACCGTTCGCCGTGGCCGCGCGACTCGCGCCCGCCGAAGAAGAGCCGGCCCTGCTTGCGGCTTCGGCAACGCTTGAGATTTGGCCTTTGCTTTCGGTGGATGACCAACGTCGCTCCCACGAGGTCTTACGGCGCGCCTTCGGGGACCCTCCGGCCTTCGCTCGCCTCGCCGCTGGCTGGATGGCAGTCGCCGGCAATACGACTGAGGCGTTCAGCCTGGTGCCGGACAACCCAGCCGCGTGGCAGGTTGTTCAGGGCGTGCTCGCCCGCGCCGCCGATTGGGAGGGTTATTGCGCGGCCCGTGAGCGCTGGCGGACGGCGTTGAGGGCGCAAACCGCCGGCCGCCTGCGTGAGGTCGAGGAGCGGCTACGAGGCGGGGATCCCTTCAGCGCTCGGACGCTCGCCCTCGAGGTTGTGGCGGCGCTCCCTCCAGATCTCCTTTTCGCCGATGCGCTGCGGCGGGCGATGGAGCTGTGCCCTCCGGGTCCGCTCACGGCGGCCGCCACGCCGGCTGCAAACGCCTGGTTGCGGTGGTCGCTCGAGGGCTTCGTGCGGGGCCACCAATTGCTTCCGCCCGCGACGATGGACCGGCTGGCAGGCGTCGCAAGCGGCCTGCCGCCTTCCGATCGCGCCCTAGCCGCACTCGCTGCCGCCGACCTCGCACTGGCCGAGACGGTGGAGCGGCGCAGCGGAGCGCTCGCGCTGGAGGCGTGGGCGCCCTACTGCATCGCCAAAGCGCGTGTGCTGGCTCAGAGGGGCGACGCGACGGGCGCGCGGAGCGCCCTCGCCTCCGTGCATCGCGCCTGGCGCAACACACCCGCTGAGCTCGACGCCCGTAGGATCGTCGCCGAGACCGCTGGTGACTCCCAGGCGGCGGCCGAGGCGACAGTCGCGCTCACGGCCCTCGCGGCGCACGCTTGGCCGGCTACGGTTTGGCAGTGGCACGGTGCGGTCGCCTCCTGTGACGTGGTGGCCGATCGAGAGGCCCGCGCGGTCGAGCTGGCCATCGACGTGGTATCAGAGCGAGGGGCGGCTATCGGGGTGCGCTGGGACCATGCGGTCGCACACACGGTGCCGGTGCGCGCGGGCAAGCTGGTGCGGCTGGAACTCCCCGTGAGTCACGGTGCACACTTGCTCGAGCTGACCACGCTCGCGGGGGAGCCGGTCATCCCAGGGAAGGTCTCAGTCGTCCCCGGGGGATAGGTCCATGGGCCCTGCGCGTGGGGGGTCCTTCCGACCCGCACGGTGAATGTTGTCATCCATGGTCGGGGCCGCGAGGGCCGCGCCGACGATAATCGCCAGGGTTGCGGAATTGGCGGGCAGGGTGAGGCCGAAATCGAAGGCCGAGTGGACGGAGAGGGCGGCGAGCGCTCCGAAGGCGGCGAGAGCCGCCGCGCGGTCCTCACTGTGCACCCCGTGGCGCAACACGTCGAATAGACGGTGTCCAGCCGCCAGCAGGCCGATCAGCAGGATGCCTGCGCCGACCACGCCGGTGGTGACGAGCACCTCGAGGTAATCGCTGTGGGCGTGCCAGTACTGGTCGGTGAACGCCCGTGTCGCGGCGAGCGGGAAGCCCTCGCGAAAACTGCCGAGGCCGATGCCGGTCCAGGGGAAGCGTTGCCAGAGTCGCACACTTGTGGCGTAGAGCTTGAGGCGGCTGTTCCAGGTGAGGTCGTAGCGCGAGGTGGCGAGCCATCGGCCCAGGCCTTGTTGGATGCCCAGCGCCGCGATGACGAGAAAGCCCGCCGCCGTCGCCAGCAGCCCCGGCATGCCCCACTTGAGGCGGCGGGAAGACGTTACCAGCAGAAGCCCTTGCACGGCCACTCCGGCAAGGGCGGCGACGAGGCCGGCCCTCGACCCGGTGAAGGCAAGTCCCGCGAAGAGGGCGGGCCAGAGGAGGATCGGCGCCACGGCGGCGATGACCGCCCGCTCGTGAAACTTCACGCGCCGAGCGCGCCGTGCCGCCCACCAGCCCCAGGCGAAAACTGTGGCGAGGACCAGCTCGAGGTATACAGCGAGGTGATCCGGGTTGACGAAGGTTCCCCGCAGACGAGACGAGTCAAAAGGGGCGACGATGCCCCAGATGGCGTTCGAATCGGACATCCATTGCGAACCGCCGTAGAGCAGCTCCACGAGTGCCGCGGCGGCGAGGGTGAAAGCGAGCGCTCGCCGCACTCTGTTGTCGCGAGCAAGCGCAGCGGCGGCAAGCAAGGTGGCCGCGAGGGCGAGCATGGTGAGGGCGGCGGCATTGGTCTCTGCGGGGGCCAGCGAGAGCGCCATCCTCTCCGCCTCCCGAGGCAACGCCGGCGTTGACACTCGCGCCTGCCGTTGCACTCGTGCGTGTTCGGGCGAAATCGCTTCCACCACGGCGGCGGGCCAACTCGCCGCCTGAGCAAAGGCGAGAGCGGAGAGAGCGACCAGCGCGGCGGTGGGTGCCGCCCCGGCCAGCCAGCCAGAGCGGTGTGCCGAAGTCAGGGCGGTGAGGGCCAGGATGACAAAGGCGGCGATTTGCAGAACGGCGTGGCCGGCGGGTGTGACGCTGGCAAAGGGCAACGGTAGCCACAGCGTCAGGGCACAGAGCAGCACGGCCGGCACATGTAGAATGACGCGGTGAGATTTGGCCGACTGCTTGCCTGTCATTGGGGAGATTGTATGCGAAACCGGAGGGCGCTCCTGGCCACGGGCTTGTTCGGTCTCCTGGCGGGTCAGAGCTGGGCGCAGTTCGACCAGTACACCCAGCCCGGAAGCCTGGCGGTCTCGCAGACGCCCACAAAGAAACGGCTAGAGCTGGCGATGGAGGATGCCCGCTGGCACTGGGGTCCGCTCGACCTCGGGCCTTGGTTTGCACTCAAGGATTTCACGTACGTCAACAACGTCTTTGGCACCCCGGCCAACCAGATATCGGACTTTACGGCCACAGCCGGCCTTGGAGTGCAAGGCTACCTGCACGCTGGCCGCAAGGTCGTTCTTGCCTTTGATGCTCTGCCCGAGTACGTCTGGTGGCGAGACTTGGCAGAGCGGCGGGTCTGGAACGGCAGGTACGGAGCTGGTCTGTTCGCTTACTTCAACCGGCTGACGTTAGAGGCGACCGCAAGCACGTCGAGGCAGCAGGGGTACTTCTCCTCCGAGCTGGACCAACCTGTCAACGAACGGGACGATCGCGGCAGCGCTACGCTCGAGCTGAAGCTGTCGTCGAAACTCTCGCTGGTCGCGACGGCGTCGCTGTCCCGCTGGCGTTTCCACCAGCAAGGCATCGCCGCCGCCCAAGCCGATCTCCTTTTGCCGCTTGAGCGCAACGAGTCATTACTCCAGGGGGGGCTGCGCTACTACCTTGGGGCGAAAAGCTCGATCGGCATCGGCGTGACGCATCTCACGACCAATTTCCTGCACCCCCAGCAGGACCGATCGAGCTCTGGAAACGGCGCGGTGGCAGAGCTGGTCCTTAACGGCGCGCGATCAGGCGTGAGCGCCAGCGTCTTCATCTCCAACCTCAAGCCGGCACCGGGCTCGGCCTTTGTCCCGTTCGACCGCCCGCTCGGACGGGTCCTGGCCTACTGGCGCCTCACCCCGGACCTAACGTGGCGGGTGTACGGCGCGCGCAACCTCGTGTACTCATTGGCGGAGGCCAGCCCCTACTTCCAGGACGAGCGCGTCGGCATTGCGGCCGACACCCCGCTGGGCTGGCGGTCCACACTGTCTCTGTTCGCCGAGGACGGCAGATTTACCTACGCGGCGACGGCAGCCACCGTGGGACAGACCAGCTTCACGCTCGCCTCGTACGGCGCGACGTTGAACCTGGCACTGAACAAGATGCTGACTCTCGTGGTTGGGGGGTCGAGCAGCCGTTATACTTCCGGCCTGTACGCGGGGCAACGATCCATTGCCCGGATTCAAACCAGCGTGCAGTTCAATGAACGCGGCGCCGAATGGTGGTGAGCCGCGGCCTCGGGAAGGGGATGATGCGGGGACCTCGGAGAAGGGTAGTTGTGGGAGGTGTCGGGGCGCTGGTGATGCTCGCCGGCCTGGCGGCCGCGCCGCTCGCATACGCTCAGGCCCCCGCGACTCCGAGCGGCTACCGCATCGGTCCGAAAGACTTGCTGGAGATCAAGGTCTTCGAGGTGCCGGAGCTCAACATCGACCGGCGGGTCTCGGAAGAGGGCACGATCAACCTGCCGCTCATCGGCGACATTCCGGTGCAGGGGCTGACCGACGTCGAGGTCGCCGACCGCCTCAAGGCGTTGCTCGAATCCAAGTACGTGCAACGCGCCTCGGTGGCGGTGCAGGTGAGAGAGTTCCGCTCCAAGCCGATCAGCGTCATCGGCGCCGTGAAGCAGCCGGGCAACCTGGCGTTCTCGGGGAAATGGACCCTCCTGGAGGCGCTCTCCGCGGCCGGCGGCTTGGCCGACCAGCACGGCGACACCATCTACGTTCTCCGCCGGGCATCGAACGGCCTTTCCGATCAGATCGCCATCAGCGTCAACGACCTCATGGTGCGCGCCGACCCAGAAGCCAACATCCCTATCTTCGCCAACGATCTCGTCAACGTGCCCTCCGAGGTTGTGGTGACCGTGTTTTGCCTCGGTCAGGTGGCGCACCCAGGCGCACTGGAGTTCAAGAGTACCGACCGGATCACGCTACTGACCGCGATCGCGCGCGCCGGCGGACTTACCGACCGCGCCTCCAGCACGATCAAGATCAAGCGGCGCGACCGGTCCGGTAAGGACATCGAACGCGAGGCCAACTACAAGCGCATCGTCGCCGGTAAGGATGCGGATATCGAGCTGACCAGCGGCGACGTAGTAGTGGTCAAGGAGTCGTTCTTCTAATGCCTGAAATGCCTGTTTTCCCGGAAGACAACTTCGTCGTCGAGCCCCACCGCGCCCGCGAGTTCCACATCTCGCAGTGGATCGAGGTGGTGCGACGGCGCCGCACGCTGGTGCTGATCGTGTTGGGTATCGTGCTGGCCGCAGCGCTGGTCCAGTACGCCATCAGCCCCAAGCTGTACCGCTCCACGACCGTGATCCAGATCGAGCGGCGCGGCACCACGCTGGTCAATATGCAGCGCTCCCTCGACATAGACGACTGGTTCGACGCGCAGAGCTTCTTCCCCACCCAGTACCGGCTGTTGCAGAGCCGTGGTCTGGCCGAGCGGGTGGTGCGGAGCTTGCGGCTCGCCGATGACCCGTTCTTCAACCCGGCGCGCGCGTCGCTGCTCGGCGGGGCGGTCCCGGCGCAGACCACCGCGGCGGACGACCAGAGGATGGTCGCCGCGCTTGCCTTCCGCGTGCTCGGCGGCCTGCAGATCAACCCGCTTCGCAACACCCGCCTGGTGGAGATCTCCTACAGCTCGACCTCACCGCTGCTGGCGGCGAGAATCGCGAACGGGGTGGCGGAGGCGTTCATCGACTGGGGAGTGGAGAACCGGTCGGCCACTGCCGGCAAGGCGTCGACGTTCCTGACGTCGCAGACCGAAGCGATCAAACAGGAGATCCAGGACAAGGAGGCGTCACTGCAGGCCTACGGCCGGCGCAGCGACATCGTTGCCCTCGACCCCGCGTCCAACGTCACATTGCAGCGCCTCGAGGGCTTGAACCACGACTACGTCCAGGCCGTGTCGCAGCGGATCAACCACGAGGCGCGTTTCAAGGAACTGCAGGACTCGCCCCGCGAAGCAGCGGCCGAGATGGTCGCCGGTCCGCTCGTCGCGCAACTTCGCGGCGATCTGATGAAGCTCGAACGCGAGTATGCGACCAAGCTCAACGTCTACAAGCCCGAATGGCCGGCGATGCAAGAACTGAAGGCGCAGATCGACAAGGGCCGCCAGCACTTCGAGTCGGTGATGGACGAGATGGTGGGCAAGGCGCGCGATGCCGCCAAGGCGGAGTACCAATCGGCGCTGCGACGCGAGGAGTCGCTCACGGCCGAGATGACACGCCAGAAGGCCGACGCGATGCGGTTCAACTCCGCGGCCGTCGAGTACAACAACCTCAAGGTCGAGGTGTCGACCCGGCGCATCCTGCTCGACGACCTGCTGCGCAAGCAAGCGGAGACCGAAGTAGCGTCACACATGGAAGGCAGCCGCGACTCCAACGTGGTGGTCGTCGACCGCGCGCTCATTCCGTGGGGGCCGTACAGCCCCTCGTTGCGCCGCAGCCTGATGATGGGCCTGATTCTTGGCCTGGGGTTCGGGCTCGGGGTCGTTTTCCTGCTGGAGTACCTCGATCGCACCATCAAGACTACCGATGACGTGGACCGCGTGCTGGGTCTGCCACTGCTCGGAGTGGTTCCAGACCTGTCCGATCGAAAGCAGTCGCACGGCTACTACCGCTATGGCTACGGCTCAGTGCGCACCTCGGACAGTGACAAGCACGCGCCAGTCGGCACGAAGAACGGTCCTGATTCCGCGACGCCGCCCGAGGCTGCCATCGAGCTCCTGCCGCACGTCTTACCGCGCTCCGCCGCCTGCGAGGCCTACCGCTCGTTGCGTACCGCGCTGCTGCTCTCCGCGGCCGGCGGCCTGAAAACGGTGGTAGTGACCTCTGCGATGCCCGGCGAGGGCAAGACCGTGACCGCGGTCAACCTCGCCGTCGTGCTGGCGCAGCTCGACCGCGATGTACTCGTGGTCGACAGCGACCTACGAAAGCCCCGCCTGCATGAGATTTTCGGCGTTTCCAACCGGATCGGCCTGGTCAATCACCTCGTCGGCTCGGCGGAACCGGTCGAGGCCTTCCTGCGGACGGCAGTTCCACATCTCTACCTCGCGCCGTCTGGCCCGGTGCCGCCCAACCCCTCGGAGTTGCTTGCCTCGGACCGGATGCAGCAGTTCATCACCCTGGCGCGGCAGCGATTCGACTTCGTTCTGTTTGACTCACCGCCGGTGCTGGTGGTCACCGATTCGACCGTACTGGGCGCAGCCAACGACGGCGTGGTGCTCTGCCTCGGGGCGGGGCAAGTGTTGCGGGAAGACGCCGTCGCGTGCCGCGATCGGCTGCATCAGGCGGGTGTGAAGGTGTTGGGCGTGGCGCTCAATCGTTTCCGTGCCGTCGCCGGACGCGCGGGGAGCCGGTACGCCGCCTACCACGGGTACGGGTACGGGGACGAAAGTCCCATAGGTGCCGCGAGGCCGCGGGCTTGAGCCACGCGATGGTTGATCTGCACGCCCACGTGCTGCCTGGGGTTGACGACGGACCGGCGACACTCGCCGACGCCGTGACGATGTGCCGCCAGGCGACGGCCGACGGCGTGGACGTGATCGTCGCCACGCCGCACCAGCGCACCGAGGGGTTTCTGAACGACGATCTGGCGTTGCTGGAACAGAAGCGAGCGGAGCTCCAAAACGCAGTCGGCGACGAGCCGGGAATCCTGCTCGGTGGTGAGATCAGGGTCGATTGCGGCTTGCTGGCCGAGGTCGACCGCCTTCCCGGCGGCACCCTACTTCCGCTGGCGGGCACGCGCCATTTGCTGATCGATTTTGGCTTCGGCGAGCTGGGGCCAAGCCCGCGCGAGATCGTCCGCGAGCTGATGCTCGCGGGATGGGTTCCGGTCGTCGCCCACCCTGAGAGGCTGCCCTACCTCGCCGACGATATCGAGCTAATGCACGACCTGGTGGAGCGTGGCGCCTTGCTGCAGATAACTGCCATGGGCATCACCGGGGGGTTCGGCCGGTTGGTGCGCGACTGTTGCCGGTTGATGATCGAGGAGAACCTAGTGCACCTCGTTGCCAGCGACGCCCACGATCCTCGGCAGCGGCCGCCCGTGCTCTCCGAAGCGTACCGAGCCATTGCGGAAGAGTGGGGTGAAGAGACGGCCCGCCGGCTTGTCGTCGAGAACCCGCGGTCGGTGATACGGCAACAAGAGCTAGCTGAAGCGGGAGCGAGGCAGTGACGGGCCACGATTCGGCGCCGCACTGCTCCGCATCGCGAACCGTCGCGGCCCTCGCGTTCATGGCGCTGGTCTTGGCCTCCGCGCACGCGCGAGCGGCGCTCGCGGCCGACCCTTTCTACGAGAGCTTGCTTCGCAAGGGGACCGACAGCTACAACCGTCATGACTACGCTGTCGCCGTACGCACTCTGCGTGTGGCATGTTTCGGCTTTCTCGACGAGCCCGAGCTGCTGGCCGACGGCCTCACGCGCCTCGCCCTCGCGCAGGCAGCGAGCGGCGACCTTGACGCGTTCCGGGAGACATTTGGGCGGATCAGTGAGATCGAGCAGCGCTTCCAGGCGTACACGCACGCCAACATTCCAGGTGATGTGAGGCAGGCATTTGAAAACCAGGTACGGAGCACGCTTTCCCAGGCAACCCTGCGTGCGAACACAGCGTTCTCGCGCCTGGTGCCAAGGCCGGAGGATCGCCTCGCGAAGCTTCCCCTGCGCCAGCGCCGCAAGGAACTCGAAGAGCTCATCCGCAATGAACCCAGCGAAGCGAAGTGGCACCTACTGCTGGCGGAGACCGAGTTGGCGGAGAGGAACGAGCGGGCGGCGGGGGAACAGGCTGACGCCGTGCTCCGGCTCCAGCCCGGAAACAAGGAAGCATTGCGTGTGCGGGGGCTGGCAGAGGCAGCCCAGAAGCAATGGGCCAGGGCCGCCGACGATCTGACCACCTGCGACAAGGCGGGCGCCGACCCCCAGGTCGCCGCCGCACTGCTGCACTCGCTGGTTGAACTTGGCCGTGTTGCCGAGGCGACGAAAGCGTACGGTGAGCTACCCGTCGCGCTGCAAGTCCCGCCGCAGGTCAAGGAGTGGGGCGATCGTGCCAACCAGGCACTGAAGACCGCAGAACCGAAGCCGACGCCTAAGAGCTCCGCGACCCCCACGCCGCCTGCGAGCGCGACTGCGAAACCGACCTTCACTCCCGCGCGAACTCCCACCCCATCGCCCACACCGACGACCACTCGCACACCGACCAAGACTGCGACAGCACCACCGACCCGAACGGCGACCCGGACTGCCACACCGACGCGAACTCCCACCCCGTCGCCCACGCCGACGGCCACTCGCACGCCGACCAAGACTGCGATAGCGCCGCCGCCCGAGCTGCCGAAACGTGGGCCGGTTGCTGGGCCGGCTAGGACCGCCGCTGCTCCGATCGCCTCGCCGAGACCAACAAGAACGCCGGAAGGCGAGCTCTCGCCGCAGGACAAGGCAACGCTTGCGAAGGTCGAGGAGCTCGTCGCGCGCGGTCAGATTGCCGACGCATTTGTGCTGGTGCGTCCGCTCGCCGATGCTCACCGAGAGCTTCCCCGCGTGCAGCATCTCGCCGGAGAGCTCGCATACCGCACACGCACCTGGCGTGCAGCGGTCGCCTACTTCGAGCAGGGCGGCGATCCTGGGAACGACCAACCTCAACGTCTGTTCTACCTCGCGGTCTCGCTGTACGAGTCCGGCAACCACGTCGCAGCCGCAGTGCAGCTCAAGCGCTGCCTGCCTTTGATCCAGCACACGCCCTACGTGGAGGAGTGCGTCGAGAAGATACTCGGGACAAACCCTACTCGCCCCAGACCTTGACAACAAGCGGCGCAAAAGCGAGACTGGCATGTAGGTTGCGCGAGCTGGAGAGAGGGCGTGTAGCTTGTCGGGAGGTGTGGGATGAGGCTACGAGGGGTGGTCGGCATCGCGGTGTTCACCGGCGGCATGGCAGCCGCGGCAGGGCCGCCGAAGATCATGCCGGTCCTACCGCAGTGCCTCCCCCAGTGCGGCAACGCCGTGGTCTCGGCAATAATCACCCCGCCGAGTGGCTGGGCCTCGGTGCGTGTCTACTTCCGAGAAAAGGGCGAGAAAGATTACTACTACCTTGAGATGCGCGCAGAGAGCGGGGGCCAGTACTGGGTCGTGCTGCCAAAGCCTCTGTGCAAGACCAAGAAGGTCGAGATCTACCTGACCGCCAAGGATGCCAGCGGCAATGTCACTATCTCGCCGGTCGCAAAGATCGACGTGAAGAGCGACTGCAAGGTCACCCTGACGCCGGAGCAATACAGGTACGCGCAAAACCTCGTCGTAGGCGAGACCACACCGGCACAGAAGGGTAACCGGATCGTCGGTTTCTGCTGTGAGGGTGTTGTCTCCCGCATCGACAGCACGGGCGCCCTTCTCAACGATGAGTACTGCATCAAGGAGCTGATGACCAACCCCAAAGTGTGCTGTAACTGCGGGGGCGGGGCTGGCGTCGCGGTCATTCTCCCCGTCGCAGGCGTTGGCGCCGCGGCCGGCGGACTCATCGGGGCCCAGTCCAGCAAGTCCAACGAGTGCTCCGTATCCCGACCGTAGGCGGACGTGTACCCCTCGATTGAGCGACGGTACCCTTGGGGGGAGGGGTGTGGCCGTCACTGCAAAGAAGTGGCTGTTTGGGGACAAAACGACAGCGGAATTGAACGAGTGGTTTTTCATCTTTCTTCTCACTGAAACGGCAACGCAATTCGATCGAGAAAATCGGGCTTCGCTTGACTCTGATGACGGTTCCCTGTCTGATGGCCGTCGGCGTATGGATCACGTGGCCCGAATGCCTCTCAACCTCCAACCACCCAAGCACAACGATCTCGCGGAACCAAAGACGAGATTCGCCCCTTCCAGGGGCGACTGCGAAGCGCGTCGTGGGTGTGGATTGTCCGGCGGGCCGATCCGAAGATTCTCCCCCTGTGGTCGGTCGGAATTTGCAGGTTCGGAGAGGCAAACGAGCAGACCAGCCTTGTCCCACGAAGTGGGGCGGGCCAAACTTCGGCCTTCTGTTGCGCCAATGCCGGTAACAGCGAGGAGCATCGCGGTGTAGCGGTCTTCCTGGGACGTGGACCTACGGGAGCCTGCGTAGTAGAATGCGATCGTGGTGCGAAAGTCACGCATTCAGATGGGTTTGCGTTGCGAACCAACGGCGGGAGCCTAGCTTGGACGGCGGTTCGGGCCGCCACTTCAACGCAAGCGGCTTGCCTTCCCCTCGAGATCTTCAGACGAACTGAGACCTTGCAGTTGCTAAATCCACAGCATTGCGCTGTTGCGGAGGCTGCGTGCCATGCCAGGGTGCTGACCACCGTTCCCGCTTGCTAGGCAAGATCCACGATCGTTCTGCAAGAGTCGGCATCATTGGCATGGGGTACGTCGGGCTGCCGCTTGCACTCGCGTTTGTCGAGAAGGGTTTCGCTGTCCTCGGCTTCGATGTTGACTCAAACAGGGTGGCAAAGCTCTCGCGGGGAGAGGGCTACATCAAGCACCTGGACGGCGGCCGGATCGCTGCCGCCGTTGCTACCGGTCGCCTGACCGCGACAACCGAATTCGGGCGGCTGGGTGAGCCCGATGCGATCCTCATCTGCGTGCCGACGCCCTTGACGCCGCAACGAGAGCCCGACATGACCTACGTTGTCGCTTCGGCGCGCCTGGTCAAGACGTGCCTCCGCCCGGGTCAGCTCGTGGTGCTGGAATCCACCACCTACCCCGGTACCACCGACGAGCTGCTTCGCGACATTCTCGAAGGTAGCGAACGTAGCGACCGCCCGCCGGGCGGCCGGTCTTCCGGCGAACCTGCAGCTCTGGAAACCTCCGAACCCCGGTCATTGCGAGGCCGCGCAGCGGCCGAAGCAATCTCGTCGTCGTCGCCCGGCCTCCACTGCGGCAGCGATTTCTTCCTCGCCTTCTCGCCGGAGCGCGAGGATCCCGGCAACAAGAACTACGGCACGACCAACACGCCAAAGGTCGTCGGTGGCGTGGACGAGGTTTCCGGGGACATCGCCCAGGCGCTTTACGATCAGATCGTCACGCGCACCGTGCGCGTCAGCTCCTCGCGCACTGCCGAAGCCACAAAGCTGACGGAGAACATCTTCCGCGCCGTCAACATCGCCCTCGTTAACGAGCTCAAGATCGTCTACGACCGCATGGGCATCGACGTCTGGGAAGTCCTCGATGCCGCCGAGACCAAGCCGTTCGGCTTCATGCGCTTCAACCCGGGTCCCGGGTGGGGTGGCCACTGCATCGCGTTGGATCCCTTCTACCTGGCATGGAAGGCGCGCGAGTCGGGCGAGGCGCCGAAGTTCATCGAGCTTGCCGGCGACGTCAACGTGCGCATGCCTGGCTACGTGATCGGAAAGTTGCAGTTCGCGCTCAACGAACGCGGCAAGTCCGTGAAGGGCAGCAGGGTCCTCATTCTCGGCATCGCCTACAAGAAGGACATCGACGACCCGCGCGAGAGCCCGGCGTTCGAGATCATCGAGGAGCTGCGCGGCCTGGGCGCGATGGTTTCCTACCACGACCCACACATCCCGGTTGCGCCGCGCATGCGGACCTGGCCCAACCTGCCGGCAATGACCTCCGTGGCGTTGACGGCCGAAACCCTGCACGCCCACGACGCCGTCGTCATCGTCACCGACCACACCGCCATTGACTCCGAACTGGTCGTGCGGCACGCACCCCTCGTCGTCGATACTCGCGGCGTCTATCCCTCACCGCAGCCCAACGTCGTGAAGGCCTGAGAGACCCACAACGCGCCCCACCAAGCCCGCAGGTCCCACCTTAATGACCGGTGCAGGTGTAAACGCATCGCTGTCACAGCGAGGCCCCGAAGGGGCCGAGGCAGATCCTTTTTCCTTGCCGTCATGGAGAGCAGCGCAGCGAAGCACCCCCGTTGCCCCCGCTGTCATTGCGAAGAGCGCAGCGACGCTAGGCTAAGTCTTGGAGGGCGGCTGCCCTCAGCCGCCCTGATGCGTGAAGTCCACGGGCGAATTGGTGCAGAGGAACACGGGCGAGGGCGCCCGCGCCCCATGCAGCACAACGTGTCATTGCGAGGAGCGAAGCGACGAAGCAATCCCGTCGACGTCGACGAGATCGCCACGGCCTCCTCGCTGCGCTCGGCGGCCTCGCGATGACAGCTAACTCCTCGCTGCGTTCGGCGGCCTCACGATGACCACGAAAACACTCCGTTTGAACGAAGAACAGTATCAGGCCTGCGGCGGCGGACCCCCTCGTGGCTAGCCTTGGACTGATCAGCCGCGATCAGAACCCGTGGGAGCGGCCGGCCGGCCTCGTCCAATAGGTTGTCAGCGGAGAAAAGCGCAATGCCCCCCCCTCAACTTTGGCCTGATCGGTGCGGCCGTCTGCTCCGCCCTGTCGCTCGCTTCTGTCTCCGTGGAGCACTCCGCGCGTACCCTCTCCAGGCTTGGAGAGTTTGTCGTAAGGATGAGGCTTGGCTGCACGACCTTCGGCAAGAATCTCAGGACGACTCGGGGGTGATTGGAGAGGTGAGATTGGTGCTGACTGTGACATCGGCCGGGTGGTTGGGAGGGTGCAACCGGTTGCAAGGTCGATCTTACGGATATGCAGAGCGTGGTCTGTGACGAGCAGGCTGGCACCGAACTGCCTTGGGATGAGGTCGGCGACGACGCGGCCTGCGAGACTCTCCCCATGCAGTCCGGCACGGTGCACCCGACCTGCGTCGACATTGGACACCTGCACCGGAGAGGGATTGAGCCCTAGAGTTCGACCGGGGTGGACATCCGTGGATTTGTGGAGTTGGACCGCGAATGCAACGAGTGCTGGCCCCAGCGCTGAGTTCGGTTCCCTCGGACTCAAGTTGAGAGCACAAACGGTACAAGACTGCAAGCAGCGACCTGTTTTCGTGTAGTGCAATAGAACATGAAGGCATGGCAGGTTTCCCTTTGGGAGGGTGTTCTGCCGACCGACCCCGGTGTCGAGGGACCGTAGTGCAGGTACCGCTGAACGACTTTCGGCGCCAGTGGAGGGTCATCGGGCCATCGGTCCTGGGCGCTGTTGAACGCGTCGGTGCGAGCGGACGGTATGTTCTGGGAGACGAAGTGTCCCAGTTCGAGCGCGAACTCGCCAACTACTGGGGCCTAGAACATATTGTCGGTGTGGGAAATGGTCTTGATGCTATTGAGATTGCCCTGAGGTGTCTCGGGATCCAGCCAGGTGACCGGGTACTGACAACACCGCTGAGTGCGTTTGCAACCACCTTGGCGATCCTGCGAAGTGGGGGCACTCCGGTCTTCATCGATGTGGACGAAGCGGGTCTCGTGGATCTGGGGCGATGCCGTGACCTTCTCGACCGCGACAGAAGGATCCGCTTCATGGTCCCAGTTCACCTTTACGGACACGTGCTGGATATGGAGGAGCTGCGGGATCTGAGGGATTCACGGGGCCTGGAAGTCGTAGAAGATTGCGCTCAATGCATCGGGGCATCGTGGGAGGGTATCTGGGCTGGGACTGTTGGCCATGCCTCTGCAGTCAGCTTCTATCCCACCAAGAACCTCGGGGCTCTCGGCGACGCAGGGGCGGTCCTCACAGTAGACCCCGATGTGAAAACGAAAGCGCGCGCGCTTCGGAACTACGGACAGACCGACACGTACGTTCACAAGCACCTCGGACTCAACAGCCGGCTCGACGAGATCCATGCTGCAATCCTCCGTGATGCGTTATTGCCGAACCTCGCCAAGTGGCAGGGCTGTCGTGCGGCAACAGCAGAGCAGTACATTTCCGGACTTGCAAACCCCGCAATAAGGATTCCGCCAAAACCCAGAGGCTCGAGTTCTGTGTGGCACCTCTTTCCCATTATAGTGGATGGCGCAGAGAAGGATGGCCTTGTTTCTCATCTGCGTTCGCAAGGCGTGGCCACTGGCTCACACTACCCCATCCTCATCCCCAATCAGGCGGCGCTTGCGGACAGCGGCGGCTTCGAAGTCGTCGGCGAGCTCGCCCGAGCGAGCGAGTTCGCTGCAGGGGAGGTCTCCTTGCCAATTCATCCGTTCCTTACGCCTGAGGAGATTAGCTACGTCATCGATGCCTGCAACTCATGGAGACCACGCTGATGTTCTCTCTCGTCGTCCCTGTCTATCGCAACGAGGCTTCGATACCTTCCCTCCTAGCTGAGTTAGAGCTCCTGCGGGAACGCATGGACAATGGCCTTGAAGTGGTTTTTGTCGTGGACGGGAGTCCTGACCGAAGCTACGAGCTTCTATTGGACCAGCTGCCGAAAGCGCGTTTTCACTCCCAGTTGCTTCGGCTCAGCCGCAATTTTGGGTCCTTTGCTGCCATCCGCGCCGGCCTCGCTGCGGGGCGCGGCTCGTTTTTCGGCATCATTTCGGCCGATCTACAAGAACCGATCGATCTCATCGTGGAGTTTGGCGAGAGACTGCTGGCGGGAGGGTGTGACGTCGTGGTTGGCAGCAGGGAGGGACGTTCGGATCCCTTTGTGCAACGCCTCTGCTCGACCTTGTTCTGGCGCTCATACCGTTTCCTGATCCAGACCGACATGCCCAAGGGTGGCGTTGACGTGTTTGGCTGTACGAAGGAATTTCGCGATCAACTCCTGTCGCTGCACGAGAGCAATTCGACCTTGGTCGGCCTGATCTTTTGGCTTGGCTACCGCCGCGCTGAAGTTCGATACCGGCGCCGCCGCCGGCGGTTCGGTGTCAGCTCGTGGTCGTTCAGGCGCCGGGTGCGCTACCTGTTTGACAGTGCCTTCGCGTTCTCGGATCTGCCGATCCGTTTGCTCTCCACGGTAGGAGTGATTGGGATCCTCCTTGCGATCAGCCTCGGGGCCGTGGTTCTTGCGATGAAGATCGGCGGCAAGATCCCGGTACCCGGGTATGCCGCGATTGTGCTGATGGTGATGTTCTTTGGCGGCGTTAACTCTCTGAGCCTAGGTCTGGTTGGGGAGTATCTATGGCGTGCATTCGAGAACACAAAGGGCCGGCCCCAGTACGTTGTGCAAGTCAGGAGTGAGTCTGGGTATACGGGAGAAAACCATGAAACGCGCGAAGGTCCGACAGGGGACTCCTAGCACTAGCGGCCAAGATGTTGAAGCTAAGCGGCAGGGCTACTTCCAGCATCCGTCAGCGCTCGTAGAGTCCACGGGAATCGGAGAGGGAACGAGGATCTGGGCGTTTGCGCACCTGCTCCCAGGTGCAGTGGTTGGCAAGGACTGCAACATCTGCGACCACGTCTTCATCGAGAACGACGTCACAGTTGGGGACCGTGTCACGGTCAAGTGCGGTGTGCAGTTGTGGGATGGTGTGACTCTGGAAGACGATGTGTTCGTCGGGCCGAATGCCACATTTACGAATGACCGCTTCCCGCGGAGCAAGCAGTATCTCAAGCAGGTCCTGCGGACGATGGTGAAGGTGGGTGCGTCGATCGGGGCAAACGCCACCATTCTGCCCGGCGTCACAATCGGGAGGAACGCGATGGTGGCCGCTGGTTGTGTCGTCACGAACGATGTGCCGCCGAATGCAATCGTGGCCGGGAACCCAGCCTTCATCAAGGGCTACGTGGAGTCAAGGAAACCTGCCTCGAAGGAGGTGGAACCTGCTAGGAGTGGTCCGGCGAGACCAAGGCCAAGCAGCGTGAATGGCGTCCAGACCTACGAGTTGCGTTCTGCCCGTGATCTCCGGGGAAGTCTAGTGGCCGGAGAAATCGGCGAGAATCTCCCCTTCCAACCCAAGCGTTTCTTTACCGTGTTCGACGTGCCAACCCGCCAGGCACGAGGCGAGCATGCACACAGGAGACTCCACCAGTTCCTTGTCTGCCTGAGGGGAGAGTGCTCGTTGGTCGTCGACGACGGTTCGACGCGCGAGGAGATCCTTCTCGACAGCCCTCGCATCGGAGTCCACGTGGCGCCGATGGTGTGGAGCGTACAGTATGGGTTCAGCGCGGATGCCATCCTTCTGGTTCTGGCGTCTGACGAGTATGACGACGACGACTACATTCGAGACTACGACGAGTTCCTGCGGCTCTGTCGCGAAAGGCCAACGAAGCGGCGACGTGCCCCGGTGGGTCGCAGAGAAACCGGGCGAATGGGAGTCGGTCTGTGATCCCTGTATTCCGTCCGAGCAGTCACGAGAGCGAGATTGCGCAACTCCGGGAGGTAATTGAGTCTGGCTGGTGGGGGATGGGACCGAAGACAGCGAAGTTCGAAAGGACTTTGCGTCTTTCGTTGGTTCATGATTTGCGGTTTGGGTGAATTCCGCCACCGCTGCGCTACACCTCGGAATGATGATTCTCGGGATCGAACGAGCCGAGGTCATCACGACACCTATGACGTTCGTCTCGACGAACCATGCAATCCTGTTCAACGGTGGTGTCCCGGTCTTCTGTGACATCGAAGAGGACACTCTGAACATCAACCCGAGGCTGATTGAAGACCTCGTCACGCCACGCACGAAGGCCATCATGGTTGTGCACTATGGGGGCCAGGCCTGCCACATGGACCCCATCATGGAGATCGCAAATCGGCACGGCTTGGCTGTGATCGAGGGCGCTGCCCACGGAGCCGGCGGGGAGTACAGCGGTCGCAGGCTTGGCTCGATCGGCCATGTCGGGTGCTTCAGCTTCCATGCGGTGAAGAACATCGCCACCGGTGACGGCGGCATGATCACCCTCAATGACGATGACTCGGACCGGAGGCTGCGCGAGCTGCGCTGGCTCGGCATCACCAAGCACACCTTCGAGCGCGACTCGGGGGGCGCTACTTCTGGTACTACGATGCTATTGACCTCGGCTACAAGTACCAGATGAACGACATCATGGCGGCGCTGGGCCTGGCCCAGCTCGACAAGCTCCCCTCACCCGGGTACCATCCGTCCAGGAGAGAAAGCCAATTCCCATCCAGAATTGAAGTCCCCAAACGACCGGAGATATTCAGGGCAATGCGTTACGCGCCACGTCAAGGTGCCAAGTATACGTTTGATCCCAAGCGTTTCCGATACCAGTCGCAGACTTTGCTCGAAGAGGAGGTCAGAGAGTGATTACCGTACTGCGTCCATGTAGTGATGACAACGAGATTCGCGCTCTCAAAGAGGTTATGGATTCGGGTTGGTGGGGCAAGGGCCCAAAGGTTGCAGAGTTTGAAACGAAATTTGCGCAACTCGTTGGAGCTAAGCATGCCTTGGCCATTACAAGCAATACTCATGGTCTCGACCTTGTTCTTAAGGCTTGGCGTATAAAAAATGCCGATATAATCTCTCCCACCCTGTCTTTTATGTCAACTGGAATTGTCGCGCTTTGGAATGACTGTACATCTACGCTTTGTGACGTTGAAAGGCGAAGCTTATGCGCTGATCCAGAAGACATTAGGAAGATTCTTAAACGCAACACACGAGCCATGATTATTGTAAATATGGCTGGCATCCCCGCTAACATAGATGCTATCCGCGAGTTTTTTGATGGCCCAATTATTGAAGATTGTGCGCATAGTTGTTATACACCGGGAGCTGGTACCAAGGGTGATGTTGCTGTTTGGTCTTTTCAAGCCGTAAAGACGATGCCTTGTGGCGACGGCGGTATGATTACAACAAATGATACCGCGTTGTATAAGAGAATGAAACCCATGACATGGGTTGGCATTAATGAATCCACTTGGGATCGCACTCAAGGTGGTAGTGGCTATTCGTGGGATTATGTTGTGACGGAGGTCGGTTACAAATGCTATATGATCGACATTCAGGCAGCGATTGCGCTTGAACAAATGAAGAAGTTAGAGAGGCATTTGGCTTGGCGTAGACATATTCAACATCGGTATAATACGGAGTTAAGTGGATATGTCGAAGCTCCTGAATATTCCGAAACTGTTCAATATTATTGTTCGCGGGTTCCTGCCGGCCATCGTGGTGGGATTATTAATTTCCTTAATCAGCATGGCATTCATTCGTCTGTGCATTTCAAGCCTTTACACAAACATCCTGTATTAAGACAGAACAGAGAGTTTCCGGTTGCGGATACCGAGTGGCTGAAACTCTTAAGCTTGCCATGTCATCCTGGGGTGTCAGAGGATGATATTACGTATATCGTGAATAAGGTTAAGGAATATTTTGATAGTGCTAGACAAGGTCATGAAGGGCGATAGTAGTAGTTTCTAGGGGAAGAGGGAGTTGGGTCTCTGATTGCGAGGCGAGGAGAGTTTGCCAAGAAGGTCGTTGTACTGACCCTGAATTGGAACGGTGAGGAGTGGCTGCGGCCATGTGTGGCGTCGGTGCTGCAGTGCAGGTACCCTGACTTCGAGGTTGTCGTCATCGACAACGGCTCCACCGATGGGAGTGCGGTCCGAATCCAGCAGGAGTTCCCGGAGGTCAAGGTCGTGGAGAACGGCGAGAACCTCGGCTACTCGCGGGGCTTCAACGCGGGTCTTCGATACGGCTTCGGCGAAAGACGGGCCGATTACTGCCTCGTCATGAACAACGACACGGTCCTCGACAGTCGAGCCATCGAGGCGTTAGTAGAGGCCGCGGAGGCCGAACCGCGAGCCGGCTTCGTAACAGGGAAGGTGTACTACTTCGACAAGCCCGACATTCTCCAGACGGTGGGAAAGCATGAGGATCCGGTCTTCTGGAACGGGCGCCACATCGGGTATGGCGAAAGGGACGGCGGCCAGCACGACGATTCGGCCGAGCGTTGCTTCGTCGACGACATCTTCACTCTCGTTCGGCGGGAAATGTTTGAGGAGACCGGTGGCTACGATCCGACGTTCTTCCTCCAGTGCGAGGAGTACGACTGGCAGGCCAGGGCGAAGAAGCTGGGCTGGAAGATCATCTACACCCCCAAGGCCAAGCTCTGGCACAAGGAGAGCATGACGCTCGGGAAGGCTTCGCCACGAAAGGCCTTCTACGACGCGCGGAACCCGATGATCGTCATCATGCTGCATCGCCGGCCTGAGTTCTTCAGGCGGTTCTTCCGTCGTCATGCCCGGCGGGTCGGCTGGGAGGTCTTGAGGCATGGGGCGCGCTTCCGGTGGTCGCACATGTGGGCAAACGCCGGGGGGCTCATGGCTGGGCTATGGTGGGGTCTCCGGAACAGAAAGTTGACCTTCCGTCACTTCGCCTGATGGGCATGCGGTTAAGACGGCTGTTCGTGTGGTTTCTGGTACGCAAGCTCGTGGCCGAGTTCGAGCTCAGGAGGAGAACCCTTGGCTGGGAGAATGCGGTCATGCGCCTCTCGACGATGGACCGCCGAGCCATCGTCCCGATCCTGAGGCGCTACGGAGCGCGCATCGGATCGGATTGTGACTTCGAAGGTGGTGTGCTCTTTCACAATTGCTGCGACTTTTCGAAGCTGTCGATAGGGGATGGCTGTCATGTGGGCAAACGGTGCCTCTTTGACCTGCGCGATTCCGTGGCCCTGGGGGATCGGGTCACGGTGTCGATGGGTTGCACTTTCGTGACTCACATGGACTGTGGACGGTCGCTGCTGAGCCGCACCTACCCGCCCGACGCACGACCCGTGAAGCTGGAGGACGATGTTTACCTTGGATGCGGGGTAACCGTGCTCATGGGCAGTCGGATCGGCAGAGGGACGCTCGTTGCTGCGGGCTCGGTGGTGCGCGGAGACATAGCCCCCGGTGTTTTGGCCGCGGGTGTCCCGGCAACAGCAATCAGGGGTATCCCTGCCGAGGATCCGAGGAAATCCATTTGATCTCACCAGAAACCGGCGGTCCGGAACCGACGGCGATGGGCGACACGGAAGCTGCAACCGGCCCTGAACCGCGAGCAATCGAGGGGTGCCCGAGGGTAAGCACGTTGGGAGAGCGGGTAGCAAACAACGACGCAGCCGAGGGTGGCTTCGGAGCTTCTGAGACAATGGGCCAAACGATGGGAAGTCGCCTCCTCGAGGCGTTTCCCGGTCTGAGCCTCGCGCGCCTTGCCCGCTATACGGCATCCCCCATCAACGCAAAGATCAACTCTCATTTCCTTGGCGCTTTTGGGATCGGCGTGATGTCCCAGCTCCAAATGCTGGTCGGCCAATCGAGCGTGCTTGCTCTCCACTCGGTGGCCGAAGGAACGGTCAAACTGATAAGCGAGGCTCAGATCGGGGACAGCCCCGAGGACTTGCGTCGCGCGCGCGAGACTGCCGGAACGGCGTTTTCGTACGCCACGCTGTTGGCGGCCCTCTCTTGCCTCGCGGCGTGCCTTCTCGCACGGCCGTTAGCCAGGGTTGTGTTCGGCAACGCTGACCTATCACTGTTCATTGTCCTGGCTGCGGTGAGTTTTCCGCTGGTCGTTGCCGGCGAGATGCTGGCAACGATCCTCCGTGGGCTCCTCTGTTTCCGCAGCCTGTCGATCAGCGTAGGGCTGTCATCGCTGCTGGGGCTTGGCTTCGTTCTCCCTCTGGTCATAACCCTGGGACTGAAGGGGGCATGCATTGCTCTCGTGACCAACGGAGCCACGGTCCTTCTTCTGAACCTGTTCCTCGCGCTCCGCGAGCCTGCTTTCTGCAGACTCGGGTTGTCGTCGCTTCTGATGCTCCGTTGGAATGTCATGCGAAAACTCGCTGGCTATGTCGGAGCCACCCTCGTTGCAGGTGCTGTCGGGCCGGTGCTGATCGTAGCCGCGCGGTCAATCATGGTCCGGAACGTCGGGCTGGATGGCCTGGGTGTCTACGCCCCGGCCATTGTGTTCGGTGGGCTGCTGACCGACATCATCCGGACACCGCTCAGCACGATCGTCCTGCCTCTTCTGGCTCGCCAGCCGTCGATGGCCTCAATGAACGAAGCGATCAACCAGGGACTGCGCTTCGCCTGTATCTGTGTCCTCTGCGTCGGTGGAAGCTTGTTGGCGGCCAGGCATCTCCTTGTCCTCGCAATCTACAACGGCGCATTTCTGCCTGTGACGGTGGTCATGGGTGCTCAGATCATTGGCGCCGGTCTCGACGTCCTTGCTGGCACCGTAGGTCAGCTCTACTTTGCGCTGCCCAGGCTGAAGGCACTTGTGGTGATGGACCTGCTGGTGAAGGGGATCTTCCTTGTGCTGGCGTTCCTCGGTGGATCGCTGGGGCTCTGGGGCGTCGCGCTGGCGTATCTGGGTATGTATGCGGCTGCCTTTTCTCTGACCAGCTTGTACTTTCGACTGGCATCCGGGTTCAGGTTCTCGCGGCCGTTCATTCGCACGGGAGTGGCCGTCCTCGCAACACTCGGATTCCTGACTGCATTGCCCGTCAGTTCTCTCATGGGGGTTATCGTGGCCTGGGGTGTGACGGTAGGCGTGGCATGGCTGGTCACATCCACCGAGGAGCAGAAGGTCCTTGTCTCGGTGGCGGCGAGGTTCACGGGCTTGAGCATGCTCCGGGCGAGGCGTCAGTGATGCCGGCAGCCGTTCATTCGGCAGGAGCGAGGATGCTGCGGGGATCCGGGCCAAATCCCCTCGCCGTAGGCGGGCTCGCCGTTTCACTGGCCGTGCTTGTCTGGGCCTCGCCCGGGTTGCTCGCGAAGACGGGCGTCATGGCTCTGATTTCCTTTGTGGCCTTTTCGTGGCCGCTGCCGTTTCTGATGGCCGCGCTGGCTCTTGCTGCCGGTCTCGACTACAGCCTTGGCGTCAATCTGCCCGTTCTCGTGCAGCTCTCGGGATTCCGGGTGACGACAACCGACGCCCTGGTCGTCCTGGTCACGGTTATTGGTTTCGTCGAGCTGCTGCGCCGGCGTGAGGGTCCTGTCTTCTGGAAGCCCCTCGCGCTCCTCTTCGTGTGTGTTTCGGTGAGCTGGGCCGTCGGGACCGCGAGCGGCACGACCGACTTTCACAGGGGTCTGAACGAGCTGCGGTACCTCGAGCCGTATGCGCTGTATATCGCCGGCGTCGGCATCGTGGACTCGCGGACCAGGCTCACGGCGCTCAAACACTTCTGTTTTGCGGCGATAGTCCTTTCGGTTGTGCGGCAGGTGTGGGAGATCGCGGGTGGGCACGCCGTAGGCGAGACAACGGTCGAGATCGCCTACTCCCGGACGCTTGTCCCCTATGTGCGCCTCGCCCTGGTAGAGTTCGTGCTGGTTGGGGCCGTCGTCGCCTTCTCCTTGCTCCTGTCACGGGGGTTTCGGCCTGTTCTGTTTGTGTTGACCGCCGTTGCGATCGTCGGTATCGGGGTTCAGCTCTCGCGGCAGTGGTACGGATTCGTCGCGGTCGCTCTCTTGACCGTTGTCATCCTTCGCAAGCCGCGCAAGAAATTGCAGGCAATCACGATAAGCGTGCTCCTTGCCGGCATCGTTGCGGTCCTGGTACCGGCTGTTGAGTCTGTCATTGCACCGAACTACGGCGGCTCTGTGGTCGGGGTAATTAGCTCCCGCTTCGGCGAAATCTCGGAGCAAGGCCTCACCACCCAGTCGGCGATGGTGCGCATCCTCACAAACCAGCAGATGTGGACGTTTTTTGAGTCGGCTCCGGTCTTCGGCCTGGGCCCTGGGCAGTCATTCGAGGACAGCCGCTTCTTCTTCAACGACGTCGGCGGTATGAACACGCTCGTGCGGTTCGGTGCCGTGGGCCTGGCAGCGGTCCTGGTTCTTGTGCTCGCAGTCCTAGTTCGGGCCAGGAAGACGATGCGACAGGGCACCGAGGACGAGTTGGAGGCGTACATCGCTGCCGCGTTTGGGGTCCTGCTCGCGTTCCTCACAGGGTACAGCTTCTCGCAGGACTTCTTCACGCTCTTCCCGACGGGAACGGTTTTCGCGATGATCCTCATTGATCGCGCCACTGCTTTTTCGCGGCCTCGGTTCCTGGATTCAGCCAGGGTTCGGCCCATTTCGGGCATGGCTGCTCGTGGACCCCAACGTGTCGGATAAGACCCCGGAGAACGCAGCTCGGCCACGGGTCGCCTTCGTCCTGCCGCACTCCTGCGAGCATGCGTATCCGGCCTTCTTCGAGCAGGGGAAAACTCCCGAGGACTTCGCGCACGAGATCATGGCGAAGGAAAGAAGCTTTGCTGCATGGTTCGCCAGGGCCGCTGCCGACGCGGGGTTCGAACCTTCCGTGTACTACCTTTCCAGGAGCCTTTCCCAATCTCGGACACTTCGGCACGAGTTCGGCTACCGGCTGGTGTTGGTGCCCGTCACCGTGTTCGGGAAGGCGCTTGGAGGGGAGTACAGCTTTCCGTTGCTGCGGGCGCTGTTGCGGGAAAGGCCGGATCTTGTCCACATTCACGGCATCAACTACAACGACCGGTTGCCGTGCATGTACGACCTGCTGGCGTTGGCTCTGCGCCGAAAGGGGATCCCCTTTGTCGGTCACTATCATGGGTCCGGCGCCGCTCGGCAGAGGGGCTTCCGGCGTTCGGTCAAGCGGAGGGCACTGGAAGGGGCAGATCGGCTCGTTGCCTGCAACCTCGCCGAGGTCCGCCGCCTCTGTGACCCAAGCTTCCCCGGATATTATGGCTTTCGGGGAATAAGCCCTCAGCGGGTGGAGAAGCTCCACAACGTCGTGAACAGCGAGCTGTTCGGTCCCGCGGACAAGAGGGAAAGCAGAGCCAGGATCGGCCTTGACCCGCGAGTGACGGTGCTCCTTTCGGTGGGCCGAATGGTCGGGCTGAAGCGCTTCGGGGACTGCATCGAGATGACTGCGAGACTTGGCGCGACCACGACCCTGGTCCTGGTTGGTGATGGGCCTTGTCGGATCGGTCTCGAGTCGCGCGCCCGGGAGCGGGGCCTCGCCGATCGGGTGATCTTCCCGGGCTCTGTGCCGCCGTCGGAACTGCGCGGCTACTACGCCGCCGCGGACGCGCTCGTGCTTGCGTCGGAGAGCGAGGGCCTGCCGATCGTTCTGCAGGAAGCGCTGCTGTGCAGGACGCCCGTCGTGGCAACTGATCTCGAGGGAGTGTCCGAGCTTCTCAGCAACGGAGTGGGCAGGCTCGTTCAGGTGGGTGACATAGGCGGTTTCGTTGAGGCAGTACACGATGTCGTCTCAGGCGCGTTCGTTCCGGACTGGAGGCTGGTGGCTGAACGGCTGAGCGAGCATTCGTTGGCAAGCGTCACGCAGCACTTGAGAAAGCTGTACTGGGGCATCCTGCGAGAGCGAGGCTGGCTTGAAGGGCAGGCGGGGCGATGAGATGAGTGCCGGCTCCAGAGGCCGGGCAGAGCCGGTCGCTGGCTCGTGGAGGGCGGTGTGGCTGTTCGTCCTGGTGGGGATCCTCGTTGGGCTTCTCCACGCCTTTCCCAATCTCTGGTACCCAGTCGCCCTCGGGCGCGACTTCCGTGGACTGCCCCTGTGGAACTCGCAGGACGAGCTTGACCGTCTCGCTGCCGTTCGTGCCGTGCGCAACGGCGACTATGAGCTCAAGAACCTCTATTTCGCAGAGGAGGCGATGGCCGATCGGCCTCCTTCCGCCAAGAGCGCGCAGATTGTGCCGTACATCCTGAGCAGTTGGCTGCTGCGGGCGGTCGGCGACTCACCCCAACGGTTCGTTGTCACCACCAAGGTCTTTTTCCCTGCCATCCTGTCTGTTCTGGTCGCGTGGTGGACGGCCGCGATGAGTCGGTCGGTGTGGCTCGGGGTCGCCACCGGCGCGGCTGCGGTGCTGCTGCCTACGCTGTGGTGCCTCGACTTCTTCTTGTTCGAGCCCCAGGCATGGTGGTCGTCACACCTAATCTTCATGCGGCCGGGGACGCATGTGGCGGCGCTGGTATGGGCCGGCGCGCTCGTGGCGTGGGAGCGGGATCTGGTCGGCGTGAGGAGTCGCTGGCCTGTGACGGCGGTCCTGCTGAGCCTTGTCGTGTACAGCTATTTCTTCTACTGGAGTCTGACGTTGCTGCTTCTCGCGGTCTTCGCCGTCCTCTCGTGGAGATCCGGACAGCGCGAGTGGGCCCGGCGGACGGTCCTGGCGGTGGCGGGCTGCGTTGTGCTCTCGGGCTACGCCTGGCTCGAGATGGCGCGTTCATCGAAATCCGCACTGTGGACGGTGGACGAGTTCGGCGGCGCGTGGAACCACGCGCCCTGCCTGAGCCTCTTTCAGGTGTTCGTGGTCGGGTTCGTTGTCTTGGCATGGAGGGCCCGGCGGTGCGGGCTTCTCGAACAGCGCGGGTACCTGATGGTGATGGCGTTCGGCCTGGCCCACATTATCGCGATGAACCAGCAGGTCGTGACAGGCGTGGTCCTGGAATCCCACCACTACGAGTGGTTCGTGAGTCCCGTCCTCCTCACGGTTCTTCTCGCGGTCTGCCTGCATCGGATTGGGGAAAGGGAGGGCGGGTGGGAGATCCTGCGCAGGGACTTGGTCGGGCTGATCCGTCGTGCCCCGGTTGTGACCGCCATCCTGAGCGCTGCGGTTCTCTTGGCGCTGCTGGTTGGCCTGGCCGGCCCGGCGTTCCCTCGGCCTGCCGGAGGCCTGATCGGGCGCGCCACACGGGCAGGGTGGCTCCTCGACAAGAGGTTGGCGACGGCGGCAGCATTGCTTGCGCCGTTGGTACTGGCGGCAGGTTCGTCACGAAACAGGCGGGGCAAGGCGGCCGCAGCTCTGGCGTTCGTCTCCTGCGCCGCGGTCGGCATGCAGGTGACAGGCTACAGGGCCACCTCACCGTGGCAACGGCCGGTCCAGGAGGTCATGCCGGCGATTCGGTGGCTCAACGCTCACACGGCCCCACGGTCGGTTGTGCTCTCGACTCCACTTGTTTCGAGCTATCTCGTGGCGCATGGTCACAACGCCGTCTACTTCTGCGACTACGGAATGGACTCTCCGCCGTCTGTGTACCACGACCGGGCGTTGCGGCTGCTCGCATTCCTGGGCGTGGACCGGAACGCCCTCGGGGAGGCTCTCGATCGCCGTTCCCCGCGCTTCGATCCGACCCTGAAGTTCTCCTTCTTCTACTGGAGGTCGTTCCAGACGCAACCTGGAGTGTTCCTGGACCGGGGCAGGTTCCTTCGAGCGTACACCCCCATCGAGATTGAGGCAGTCGTGAAGCGCCTCGGCTCGATCGAGGACAGTGACCCGGGGTCCGTTTTGGGTCCGTACCGGTGCGACTACGTGCTGGAATGGCGCAACGAGTGGAAGGTACTGACCGGGGCGCGGGAGCTTTTCTTCCACCGGGATCCCGGGAAGCTGGCCTGTCTCTCGAGCGTGTACGATGACGGAAACGTGCGCATCCTTGCAGTCAAAGCGAAACCCTGGTCCGGCGGACGCAGCGGGACAGGTGGCTGATCGGGGTTCAAGTGAGGATCGTCATCTACTCACGGCCCCATTTCCTTGACTTCACCATCCCGCTTGCGTGCGAGCTGGCGCACGAGAATCGCGTCTATCTTTTCATCGAGGTCGGCCCGGAGAGTGGGCCTAGCACGCTCCTTGGCGGCGGCCCGGGGTCCTTCGGGCACGGGGTCCGAGCATGGAGCGATGATATGCGCCGGGCGGACGGGACTCCAGTTGGGCTTCGGACGGAGCTTCAGCGGCTGTCGCGCATCTTCCTGGTCATCCATGGGTCGCCCCGCGCCCTCTCCCCACGTACCGCACTCACGGCCCTTGCTGCTGCGCGCGTCATCGGAAGCCTGCGCCCCGAGGTGCTGCATGTGGACGAGTTCTCGACGAGGGTGCTTCCGGTCCTGTACGCTCTCCCAAGGACCCCTGTGGTTGCGAGTCTTCACGACGTCTTTGAGCACCCGGGAGAGGAGACGAAGAGGTTCCAGTTGGTCCGCCGGCTCGGGTTGAGGAGGACGAGGGCTGCGATTCTTCACAGTGAGCACTCTCTCGCGGCTTTTCGCAGTCTAGTGCCCAATAGCCTGGTTCTGGCTTCGCAATCCGTCCCTCTTGGTTGCTGTGGCCTTGTTCGGCACTGGGAGCGGGCAACATGCAGCGAGCGCTACCCCACAGTTCTCCTCTGGGGTCGCCTCTCTGCCTACAAGGGGGCGGATGTCTTCGTCGAGGCGGCTCGGCTCGTGGCTGAGCAGGTCGAGGGTGTGCGTTTCGTGATCGCGGGGAAGCCAGGAAGAGGATACGTGCTGCCACCTCTGCCTGGGCTGCAGAGCGGCAGCGTGTTTGACGTCCGGTTGAGACACATCGGCAACGCCGAGACGTGTGAGCTGTTCCAAGAGTGCTCACTGGTGGTCCTTCCGTACCGTCAGGCCTCACAGAGCGGCGTCGTCGCGACTGCGTGCGCATTTGCCAAGCCTATGGTTGCAGCGCGCGTTGGAGGGCTCGGGGAGACAGTAATCGACGATGTGACCGGCCGGTTGGTCCAGCCGGGTTCTCCGGCGGCCCTCGCCGGCGCCATTGTGGAATTGCTGCGTGATCCTGCGAAGCGGTCGCGTATGGCCGAGGAGATTCGGCGGCGGGTCGCCGGCGAATGGTCGTGGCGTTGTCTCGCGGAAAGGACTCTTGGTGTCTACCGAAGTGCCACAGGCCGAATCTGAATTTGGCGGGGAGGCAGGGCTGGATTGGATCGATTCCCTGAGGTGCCCGTCGTGCTCGGGGATCCTTAGGCAGTTTGCGGATCTTTTCGAGCTTAATGAGTGGGGCGGATCCATGACGCTCAAGTTCCTTCGCTTCACCATCCTCGGTGGGTTCGTCACGACGTTCGCTCGGTGCTCAGGCGATGCCAGGCGACCGGCCGGTCGAGCCTCGGTGCCACGCGATGTCGTTCCCATCGTGCCGCGGATATCAGATGACGAGGCCCACGCCGCCCGGCGGGCCGCCCGGGAGTTGGTGCCGCGTCTTGTGGTTCCTTTCGGGGCGGCCCTGGGAGAGTCGGACTAGAAACTGCGCTCGAGTTCTGGCTTTCAGTTGTGAAGACGGACTCTTGCTCCAGGTAGGTGCCGGTCTTGGATTGGAGATGTACGGCGTGGACAACGACTACCGCGACGGCTCAGGGCACTCGGAGGCGGCGCTCGCCCGAGCGAGTCGAGAGGGTCCAAGATCCGCGAAGCTTGCGGACAGCCGCGCCATCCCATACCCGGACGGGTTCTTCGACGCGATTGTCAGCCACCACGTCTTGGAGCATGTGAGGGATCTCGATGCCGTGGTTGAGGCAATGCACCGCGCCCTCAAGCCGATGGGCGTCATGCTGCACATATTCCCGACACGCGAGGTCCTGATCGACGACCATGTCGGCCTGCCGTTCGTGCATCGGATACGGCAGGGTGCGACGCTGCGCCTTCGATTTGCTGCGTGTGCAAGGAGGCCGGACCTGTGAACCGGGTTCGGGGCAGAGCACAAAGGCAGTCGTCAATCGGCGACCGATGAGGTGTGGGTGTCGACGATGGTCGTGGCGCTTTTCGTCCAGCGGAAGCATCCATTGAATCCCTTCTCCCAAAGTACAGGAGCGCAACTCGATGACTAGTTCTGAAGTGGTTGTGCGGTCTATTGCGAGATGTTGGTTAACGTTCTTGTCGCATCTTCAGACCGTAGGCTCTTTGCAACTCTTTACGATCATCGGAGCTTGGCTAGTAATATGGGTATTTCTCCTCTTTCCGCCGATACTCGGGAACTCATCTTTGAAGAGTGACGACTCCTTTGGTTACGTTACGAGTGCGTATAGCATTTACGATGGCAATGGAATGCGAATGGGACCAGAGTACAACTATCGGCAGACAGCCTATTGGGCTCCGCTGGTGCCTCACCTTGTTGCCTGGACGTCGAAGTTTATCGGTTTTAAGAGTGTCGTTCCTATGAAGCTGATTAACGTAGGTCTGATGTTGCTGTCCGCTTTCTGCCTTACCTTATTGGGAAACCTAGCGGGAAGCGAGGTTGCTGGCAAACTGTCTTCAGTTCTTTGGGCTTTGTATATTCCTGTCCTTTCTTATGTGGGCAGAGTTTCCTATGCCGGTGTCAATGTGTGTCTCTTTATCATGCTCTTAACTACGATAAGCTCTTACTTCAGCAAACCACAATGGCCTGTACTTGGTGTGACTGCAATAATTCAAAGCCTGATGTTCTACAATCTGGGAACGAGCCTTTTCTTGATTCCCTTTGTCGTTCTTGGAATCTATTGGTTGAAAAGGTTCGATAGGCGGCAGAAGAGATTGGTTCTTCTCTTGCTTGTTCCTTGGTTTCTGGCCTTGGTTTCAACGACTCCTTGGGTTGTGAGAAATTATAGGCTGTTCAAGAGGCCTATTTTTATGCAGATGTCTGGCTATACGCTTTTTGAGGGCAATAAAGCGACGCGACTCTTCTTTGATGATCCGTGGTCATACGGTAGAACTGAACCGCGAATTCATCAGACCTATATCCGTGAATCGATGAGGAAGTGGGGTGTCTCGACATATGAGGAATGGGATTTCTACAGCTACATCGATGCTGCGGAAGAGATCATCAAGGATCCGTTGTTGCTTCCAAGAAAGATTTTGATTATGTCTGCTGCCTTTTGGTATTTCGGAATGACACCATTTCATTCACTCGTTTACGCAGCCTACGCAATTCCACTACTTGTTGGGTTCGTTGTGTATTTGAGGAGAAGAACAACGGCCTTTACAATAAAGCTCGGAATTCTTGCAAGCTCGTATTTCTACATGTTTTCGGTTCTGGGAACTGCGCAAGCACGTTATTCTCTGCCATGTATTCCAATCTTGATTCTCTGTTGTGCATTTGTTCTTGTTGGAAATGCAAAGACGGAGACAACTGGAGAAGTAATCGCGAGGCCGGCTTGATGGTATTTCATATGAGGGTGGGAGAAGGGTCTTGGCGTCGTTTGAGGACGAAGCGTACCTGGTTACTGAAGAGCTCCTCGTCGGGCCAAGCGGAGAGTTCCGCAGCGACCTGCCCGCGCAGGAATTCGCGGCCGAGATCGGGAAGCGTGACGAGCTCCTCGAGGATCGTGAACTCTGCTCCGAATAGTTGGCGGTAGTCGCTACGGGTTAGCTCATTGAGGTACGAGTTGGCCGATAGATGGCGTTTGCGCAAGTGATCCCACGGCCCACTGCGGCGACGTACACGAGAGGAAAACGAGCGGCGGTTCCATTCGACTAGATGTCCGCCGGTTATACCCGTGAAGATGTTGGGACGGATGAGCGCCAAACCGTCCGGCTTGAGCCAACGAGCCATGTTTGCCACCAGCCCGGGCAGCCGCTGGGCCTCAATGTGTTCAAAGACATCCTCCGAAACGATCAAATCGTAGAGGGCCGGCCGATCAATCTCTGTGGCGTCAGCGATGAGGAAGCGCGAGCGGTCGCTGACAGGAACGAGCTGGCGGTCGCCAAGCGCCCTAACGAATGCAGCCTGCTCCCCACGATCGAACAAAATGTGCCGCACAAGCGATTTGAGCGTACGCTCGAACCCATTCACCCTGAGGGACGCTCGATACTCTCTCGCGCTCCCGTCGAGGATGGGTACCTCGGCGTCCACGCCCGAGGCGTCGACGCCCAACGCCAGCAGAGCCTGCAGCCGGTGCGGGCGGGCTCCGAACCCGATCTCGAACACCTTCGCCTCCTTCAGCGAACGATCGCTATGCCGGTGGAGAAGACGGTCGTACTCATCGAAATCGGCGAAGACCCACGAAAAGTCCTGACGCTCATGCGACGCTTGCCAGTGATCACGCAGAAGCGCCAGAGCCTCCCTGACCTTTGTCCCGAGGCCAACCGCCGCGGTAGAGGGCGAAAGCTTGCCACCGGCGTTACCTTCGGACGAAGGCGAGGAGTTCATCACAGGGCGCAAACAGGTGCGGGTGCGGAAAAAGAGAAACATGGCGTCCGTGCCGCACGGCTAGGTACCACGATCCGGTCTAGCCTACTTGCCACGGAAGTGGTTTCTGTTACGTCCGGCTCGAGTAGGAGGATCGGTCCTGCAAATGGACAGTTACTTGGTCGAGGAGGGCGTGGATGTTGAGGCTGTCGGGCGGGCAAGTGACAGATAGGAATTTCCTTTCTGACCTGCGCCGAGGATAGTCGTGTGAGAGGCGCTGTCAAGGTCCCTGGAGGATTCCGGATAGGGTCTGACGGTGCCGGGAGGCTGTTGTCGCTTCTGGATGCGCTCCGAAAGCAACTGTACGATCACCTGGGGGCCCGGGGCCGAGCGCGGATTGACCAGCTCCGATTTGCGCTCGGGCTGATGCCTCGCGTGGCGCCCCCTCCGCCGAAACGCGAGGCGGCTTCGGGCGAGCCTACCCTGGTAATCTCCGCTGATCTCGAACTTGCCTGGGGCTGGCGCTACGACAGGGGATCAATCAACCCCGGACAGACCTCGGCGGCGATGGCACAACGGACCCGGGAGAATATGCCCAAGCTGCTGCGCCTGTTTGACGAGGCTCAGGCCCCGGTAACCTGGGCGGTTGTGGGCCATCTCTTCCTCGATCATTGCGAGCGCCTTGATGGAATCGCACATCCAGACCTGCCACGAATACCGTTCTTCAGCGGCGAACACTGGCGGTTTACCAACGGTGACTGGTTCGACGCGGACCCCTGCTGCGATTGGCGAGAAGCGCCTGAGTGGTATGCGCCTGATCTCATTCGGCTGGTCGCCGCCTCTGGCGTCGCGCACGAGATCGCCTGCCATACCTTTTCGCACATCGACTGCTCCGGCCGTGTCTGTCCCCCTGAGGTTCTCGATGCCGAGCTTGCGGAGAGCCAGCGAATCGCCGAGCGCTGGGACCTCGCCCTCGAGACGTTCGTGTTTCCCGGCAACCTCGCGGGCAACTTTGCCACGCTCAAGCGGCACGGTTTCCTCGCCTATCGCTGGCACGGGCGCTACCAGCTCGACGTGCCCAGGCGCGATGGTCACGGCCTCTGGCGTATTCCCGGTGGCCTGTGCTGGGAGCTGCCAGCCGGTTGGTCCCCACGGGACTGGGTGGCTGCACTCAGGCGCTGCGTGGACAAGGCGCAGGCAACCGGTACACTGTTGCACCTCTGGTTTCACCCGTCGTGCGAACCGGTCAACCTAACGGAGGTCTTCCCACCGGTGCTCAAGTACGCATTGCAGGCTTGCGGCAAGAGGGGCTGCGTCACCATGCGGGAGCTGGCACACCGCCTCGGCTCTTTTGATGGCAAGCCGGTCGGCCGGGCCGAGCAGCGAGTCACAACCGCTGAGTGACGAGTCACGAGCATGCCCTGGGTCAAGCGCGGCATCAAAAGGTTAATTCCCCGAGTCATCTGGCAACCCCATCCGCCGATCGCGCAAACCCTCGCGGAAATCGGCGCGGCTCGGCCGTTGCTTGATCTCGGGGCGGGCGGGCGACAGATTTCGCCGCACACTTGGGGAGTCGATTTGCAGCCGGTGTCCGCTACCGCGGTGATGGCGGACATCGAGTCGCTCCCGTTTGCAAGCGCAACCGTGGCGGGTGTGTTCTGTACCGGCGCTCTTGAGCACACCGCCGAACCCGACCGCGTGCTGGACGAAATTCTTCGCGTGTTGCGACCGGGCGGTGTAGCGCATCTGGAAGTGCCGTTCATGCAGCCCTACCATGCCGATCCCGTGGATTTCTGGCGGTGGACGCTCCCGGGCCTGCGCAAGCTCGCGAGCCGTCACGGCCTGGAAGAGATCCGCAGCGGCACCCACCTCGGCCCGACGGCAGCGATGAACGAGCTGGTGATCGCCTATTGGCGGTCGTGGTTTCGCAACCGTTACATGCGCGCGGTGGTTGACATAGTGCTGTCGTGTCTGATCTGGCCTTTGCGCTACCTCGACGCGTTGCTGCCTCGGGACAGTGAACTGATGCCTTCCGGTGTGTTCTTCGTCGGTCGCAAGCCGAGTCCTCCCAGGGCTGACGCGGGCGGCTGCCCAGGTGGCGGTGATGGTTGAGCGGCCCTTGGCAATCGTGATGGGGTTGTTCGACACCGGCTTGGGAGCGGTGCGCAGTCTGGGCCGCGCTGGCGTGCGGGTGCTCGGGATCGATTCGGACCGCGCGATGCCCGGCTTTGCGTCCCGCTACTGCCACGCGACGGCTTGTCCAGACCCGGCGAAGGAGCCGGAAGCACTGGTAGATGCCTTGCTGGAGGGCGGGCGCGAGGAGGGCGAACCTGGCGTCCTCCTTCCCACTTCCGACGTATTCGTGCAGTTCCTCTCCCGCATGCGAGTCCGGCTAGGGGGGAGGTTCCGATTTGCCCTGCCTGAGGCCGATGTCGTGGAAGCCATCCTCGACAAGGGCAAACAGTACGAGCTTGCGGCCAGTGCCGGCGTGCCCTGCCCGCGAACGTTCGCGGTCAAGAGCACGACAGAGGTCGCGGCGGTTGAGGGCGAAATTGACTACCCCGCGATCGTCAAGCCTTGTGTCGGCCAACCCTGGAGGCAGCACTTCGGTGGCTCGCTCAAGGGTCTCAGAGCCAGCAATTCGGCCGAACTGCATGCGAGGTGTGCGGGAGTGTTCGCGGCCGGGCTTGAGGTGGTCGTGCAGTCCATCGTGCCCGGGCCCAACACCAACCACGTCAAGGTCTGTGCCTGCATCGGTAGCAAAAGCCAGACACTGGCGCTCTTCACCCTGCGAAAGATCCGCCAGTATCCGACAGAGTTCGGCGTCGGCAGCCTGGTGGAGAGCGCCCACGATCCGGAGCTGACCGAACTGGGGATGCGCTTCTTCCGCGCCATCTCCTACCACGGCATCGGGTCGATCGAGTTCAAGCGGGACGAGCGCGACGGGCAGCTCAAGCTCATCGAGCTGAACCCCAGGCTCTGGCAGCAGAATGCGTTGGCAACGGCTTGCGGGATCAACTTCCCGCTCATCCAGTACCTCGACCTCACTGGGCAACCGGTCGAACCACAGACGGAGTTCAAGGCGGGGGTTCGCTGGCTCGACTTGATGGCCGATTTCCAGGCCTTCTTGTCGTACCGGCGCCGCGGCCAGCTTGGGCTTTGGCGCTGGATGCGGTCGATCGTCCGGGCGCGCTCGTTTGCCACGTTTGCGTGGGACGACCCGCAACCGTTTCTCAAGAACTACGGCTATGGGCTGAAGCTGCTTCGGGCGCCGGCCTACATGGCTCGCGCGCGGTCAGACCGATGAACGATCGACCGAAGCTCGTGTCGGGCCTCCGTACTCTACTTCGACGCGGTAGGTTGGTGGCTCGGTCGATGATGGCTGGTGCGTATCGCCGGAGGCTGTCGGACCCCTGGGAAAAGCAGGGCCCGTGTCGAGTGCTGATCGCCACATGCCAGGGGTCCGCTGTAGTGCTCCCCTCATCTCAAGCCACTCGGGTGAGTTGTTAGGCGCGGTCATGAAGAAGCTGGCTATCATTGGCGGAGGGGGTATCCACGGCCCTTCGCTCGTGCAAGCGCTCGTCAGGGCCGGCCTGATCACCGATGAGATCTTCCTCTTCGACAAGGCGGCAAGCCTCGGCGGTGTCATGCGGATGGCGCAGGCGCTCGTCGGCCACCAGCATGCTTCCCTCGCGGTCAGGGGTGGGCAGGATCCAGTCCAAGCGGTGCAAGGGGCGGATGTCGTCCTGTTCGTCCTTGGAGGCGGCGTCGCAGGGGATCGTTTCGACCAGCGCCAGCTTGCATTCAGCGGGGTCACGGGCCACGCGCGAAGCTTCCCCAAAGCATTCCGCGTGCTCAATCCAACTCTTGAGTGCTGCGGCGCAATCGCGCGGCATGCTCCCAAAGCCAGGGTCGTGGTCTTCTCGAATCCTGTTAGTCTGCTTTGCGAGGCGATTGCGGACAGCTTTCCCGAGCTTGACGTCTCCGGGATCTGCGACCACAGCTTCAGCATTCCCCATCGCTTGGCGAGGATGCTGGGCGTCCCACCCGAGAGCGTTGAGCTGGGTATGTTCGGAATCAACCATCTCAGCTTCATTTTCGATGTCGCCATCGAGGGCAAGCCCGCGTTGGCGCAGGCGATCGAGCGAGTCATGGCGGCACGACTGGGCGACTTCGGCTTCCCCTTGCCGGGACCCCTCGGGTTCATGCCAATTGGCGAAGCGTACTCGCTGTTCTTCAAGGGGGAACGCTGGCGATGGTCGCAAGATGGGATTCGCTCGACTCTGCGGTTCCTTGTGCACAAGATTGGTCCGGGCGCGGGCACTCTTGCCGCGGGGCAACGGAGGCGGCGCCTGCAGGGGGCAATTGACGCCTGCAAGTTGGACGTCATCCCGAGCCTGCAGGCCTCGGCGCCGTGGATCGAGCGAACCATCGTGCCCTTCCTGCGACTTCTTAGCGGTGAGGCAAGCGGCCGCTGCGTTGTGACCCGTCCCAATGTGGAGAGCGCTTTCCCGGGACGGATGGCGGAAAGGAGCTTTCTCGCGACCCATGGCCGGTTTGAGCCGCTTCCGTTCCGAGTGAGGGTGCCGCAAGTCGTCCTTGACCTGGTTGGGCCCGTCGCCGCTAGCGAGCGGCTCATGATTCAGGCCATCCGCCAGCGCTCTCGGGAGCTGGTCTTCGCCGCGCTGCTAGCTCATCCGAACGTGAAGGACATAGGAGTCGCCGCGCGCTTTTCACGCCACTTCTTCCCGGTAATGAGTTAGACATGTTTGACATCTTTGGCGTGTTCGACTGGGAACATCGAGAGCGGACGGCGATTGCCAACCCGTTCACCGCCATGCCGGAGTACGCTGAAATCCCGCACAATGCCGGGTCAGTGCAGTGTTCCGCAGGGGCCGTTCACTTCCTCTCGCGGAAAGGCGAGCCGTCGGGCTACTGCAGCAACGGCGCGCAGCACCTGTTTCTCTTTGGCTATGCGTTCACCAACCTGAGGCATCGCGCTGCTGGCGGCACGGCGCCGCACGTGGCTGATGTGCGCGAGATCATGGGTCTTGTCTCCGAGTTGGGCGACCGCGTTGTGGAGAGGCTCAAGGGATCCTTCGTCCTGGTGGTCGTTGACAAGGCCAAGCTTGAGGTGCGGTTGCTAAGCGACCGCTTCAACGTTTACCCGGTCTACTACACGTGTAAGAACGGCCAGTTGGCGTTCTCCTCATCAGTACCGGCGCTGCGGGCCACGGGCTGTGCCTCGGGAGAGGTCAACCGGCAGACCGTCGTGGAGTACGCCCTGTTCGACTATTGCCTGGGCGATCGGACGTTCTTCGCTGACGTGAAGCTGCTCGACGTGGCGTCAGTTCTGACGTTCTCCCCTAGTGGCCTCTCGCTGAGGCGGTACTCCTCGATCGAAGATCTCTTCAGCTCCGAACTGCTGCCTAAGGATGAATCTCTCGATCTCCTGGTCGATCTTCTGCACGAGAACGTCAACTTGCACGTGGCTGACGCCAAGCGCTTCGTCATCTCGGTGACCGGCGGCTTCGATGGCCGCTGCAACCTCGCGCTGCTTGATCGCGACCCCGACGACTTCCTGATCTACAGCTTCGGCAAGCCGGGCAGCCAGCAGATCGCGATCCCTCAGCAGATCGCGCGAGCACTCGGTCTCCACTATGAGCCGATCCTGCTCAGCGAGAGCTTCGCCGAAAGCTATGCTGACTGGGCCGAACGGGCTGTGTTCTTCTCGAACGGCAACGCCTCGATCACGAGAGCCAACTACCTGTATGCATTTCAGCGTCTCGCCTCTTTTTCTCCGGTCTCGTTAACTGGCATCTTCGGGAGTGAGATCCTCCGCCCCATTCGCAACCTGGGGATCCAGATCAACGACAACTCCGAAGCGATGCTCCTCGAAAACGATTTCGATGCGGCGTTCGACCGGAGGTTCGCGATTACCAGAGCCCGCGGCTACTACGAGCCGGCATTGTTCGATGAGCAGTACACTGCAGTAAAGGAGTCATTCCGCGCCGACTTCATTGATCACTACGCTGGGATAGGCAAGCTGATTCGCTTCTTCTTCTTTTTCCTCCAGGAAGGAGTGAGGAAGTATTTCATGGAGGAAATCCAGGCCGTCCGCGTCTTCACCTCCGAGCGATATCCGTTCTTCGATCACGATCTCCTTGATCTGATCTGCCGAACGCCGTGGGCGGGGATGTACAACGGAGCGATGAAGAGAAGCCCGATCAAGCGGCGCCGCGCGCAGGTGCTGTATGCCCATGCATTCGAGAAGTACCGGCCTATGCTCGGGGAGTTTGAAACGGATCGAGGCTATCGTCCGAACGATCTCCTTTCTCCCTGGTACGGCTTCAAGATCCTGGCTGGGTATCTTCGAGCGAAGCGGTATCAACGCGTCAAAGGCAATGACACGTTCGACACTGCCACCTGGACCAGGAAGTTCTTCGAGAAGAACCGGCCTGTACTGGCGGGAGCGACGGGGCTCCTCAAAGGTGACCTTGATGGCAATCTCCGGGCCGGAAGAAACGAAACCGACAACCTCGCCTTCTCAAAGGCATACTCCTTGAAGTTCTTTCTGTCTCGGTATCTTTGAGGGGTTGAACCGCCCTGGCTAAATGCAGCGGGGTGTGAAACGGATGAAAACGCCAATAGGAGCCGATCGTGCACCGGTCGTTGCCCATTTCGTTCGCAGACGCTCGCAGCTCGACCAATCGTTCATCTTCAACCAGGCGAGCTTTCACATACGCTACAGGCCCGTTTTTGTTTCTTCCCAGGCCAACAACATCGGGGTACTAGCTCAGAAGCTTCTCAATGCGCATCCGAGCGTGGTGGCCTCACTCAAGGTAGAGTTCGCCACTTTGCAGGTATCGAGCGCGGTTTTGCGATGGCTCGAACACCGGCCCGAGTTTGCCCGGGCAGCCTCGCTCAAATTGTGGCTTGAAGCGCTGGAGGACCGTGGCGCCGCGGTCTGAGGCAGGGCGCCTGCGGGTGGCGATGGTGACGAACTACCCGGCGGATCATGCCTCGTTCACCGGAGGTGTCGAGACCGCGACCGCGGCTCTGCTCGAGGGTCTCTGTGGTCTGCACGACGAGGTCGAGGTGCACGTAGTGAGCGCGCCCGCGGGCCTGCGTCGCACGCTGCGCGAGGAGCGGGATGGCGTGCAGTTCCACTTCCTGGCGACGCCGCGCGCGCTGCGGCCGCGGCTAGTTTCCCGCGTGGTCATGGCCCGCCGCGAACTGCGACGCATTCGACCGGACTTGGTTCACGCCCAGGACAACATCGCGCTCGCTCTGGGGGCGGTCCTTGCGCGCTTCCCGCGGCTGTTCACGGTGCACGGGATGAAACGGCATGAGGCGCGCGAGCGGACCGGGTGGGAGTGGGCCGCGGCGCATGTGGATGCCGCCCTCGAGCGTGTAGTCCACCGTGGCTTCCCGGCGTTCATCTGCGTCTCGCGGTACGCAGCATCGCTGCTACCGTCCACGGCGCGGACGTTTGCGATCCCGAATCCAGTCTCGCGTCGCTTCTTTGCCGCCGGATCTGGGCGATCGCTTCCGCCGCAGCCGCACCTGCTGTTCATCGGAGCGCTGGCGCCGCTCAAGCGCCCGGCCGATTTGCTCGAGGCGCACCTAGTCGTGCTGCGTGAGGTGCCTTCACTTCGGACAACCTTCTGCGGCGAGGTCGAGGATCGCGGCTATACCGCGGCGCTGCGTCGCCGCGCTCAGGCGGAAGGCCAAGGCAGCGTCACGTTCGCCGGCTGCGTGGGGCGCGAGGAGCTGGCCTCGCTGGTTGGCCACAGCACGGCGTTGGTGCTGCCCTCGGCGCAGGAGAATGCGCCCATGGTGATTGCCGAGGCGATGGCGGCCGGCGTGCCGGTAGTCGCCTCGCGGGTGGGTGGCATCCCGGAAATGGTCTGTGACGGGGAGACCGGCTTGTTGTTCGAGGCTGGAGACGTTGAGGCGCTCACCGCACACGTGCGCCGGCTCGCCACCGACCAGGGCCTTGCGCGGCGACTCGGTGAGCGCGCCCGTTGCGTTGCGGTGGGGAACGAGCCTGGAGTTGTAGCGCGGGCCACCCTCGCGGCCTACCGCGAGGTGGTGGTGCCGAACGGTTGTGGGAAGTGAGCATGGGCTCGCAACCCGTCGTTGGCCACCTCGTGCGCGGGTTCGTCGCGCCAACCGAAACATTCATCGTCAACCAGATCCGCTCGCTGCGGGGGTTCCAGCCGATTGTGTTGTGCCATCATCGGCTGCAGCAGGCGCCTGAGACGTTCCCCGTAGTTGCTCTCGACCAGATCCTCGCCGGTCGTGCGGCCCTCATCGACCGATTGGCATACTCGGTTGCGCGGCAGTTGCCGCGGGCGTCCGCCGTCTTGCTCGCCGCCCAAGCGAAGAGCGCCGGCGTGTCCCTGTTGCACTTCCACTATCTCGTCGATGCCCGTTTCTTCCTGGCGCTCAAGTGGCTGACCGGGCTACCCACCGTTGTCTCAGGCTACGGGTACGACGTCTCATCTTTCCCGCGCAGGTTTCTCGGCTACGGCCGGCACTATCTCAAGCCGCTGTTTCGCGGAATGGATCTAATCCTGGCAATGTCGCAGGACATGAGGCAGGGCCTGCTCGCCCTCGGTTGTCCCGATCAGAGAATCCGCGTGCACTACTACGGCACGGACACCGGTCGCTTCGCCTTCCCCGAGCGCGAGTATCTGGATCGAGAAGAAGTGACGCTGCTGATCTGCGGCACCATCGAAATCAAGAAGGCGCAGCACCTGGTGCTTCGGGCGTTGCGTCTCGCCGAGGGCGATGGCCTGCTGCGGCGGCGGGTGCGAATTGAGCTGGTGGGCGACGGGCCCATGCGGCGGCGTCTCGAAGAGCAGGTGGCGAGCTACGACTGGCGCGATAGGGTGCGCTTCGCTGGGCACACCCCTTACGAGGACGACGCACTTGTCCAGGCCTACCACCGCGCCGATCTCTTTGCCCTGCCGAGCATAACCGTCAAAGGCGACAAGGAGGGCATCCCAGGCACGATCGTCGAGGCGATGGCCTCGGGGCTGCCGGTGCTGTCAAGCACCCACGCAGGCATCCCAGAAATCATCGAGTCAGGCCGAGACGGGCTGCTCGTGCGCGAAGGCGATCTGGACGGCATGGCGCGTGGTCTCGCCGAGCTGGTCAACTCGCCGGCGTTGCGACAGCGGCTTGGCCGCGCAGCGGCAGAGCGGGCCGCCCGGGAGTTGGACCTGCACGTGCGCACCAGGAACCTCGAGTGCATTTACGCCGAGCTGCTGGAGAACCTCTAGCGATGTGCGGAATCTGCGGCATCTGGTGGCGCGACGGCGCACCGGTCGATCCGGGGCTGCTTGTGCGGATGCGTGACACCATGGTGCACCGCGGTCCGGACGGGGCCGGCTGCGTGCTGCTCGACGTGGCCGGGCCGGCGCCCGCCGTGTCGTTCCGCACGCTTGATGAGAGGGCGCATGCCGGCGGCCTCGATCCCACAACGCACAGCCTGGGTCTTGGCCATCGGCGGCTGTCGATCATCGACCTGGCCACCGGCGATCAGCCGATGTCGAGCGAGGACGGCTCGCTCTGGATCGTCTTCAACGGCGAGATCTACAACTTCCGCGAGCTCCGCGAGGAGCTGCGAGGCTGCGGCCATCGCTTCCGCACCTCCAGCGATACCGAGGTCATCCTCCACGCCTGGCAGGAATTTGGCGAGGACTGCCCGGAGCGGCTCAACGGCATCTTCGCCTTCGCATTGTGGGATGCCCGGCGCCGTGAGCTCTTCCTTGCCCGCGACCACTTTGGTGTCAAGCCGCTTTACTACTACCAGCTCGATGGCCGCTTCGCATTCGCTTCTGAGCTCAAGGCACTGTTGTGCGATCGCACTGTGCCGCGCGAGCTGGACCTGGACGCGCTCAACCTTTGCCTCACCTTCCGCCACACGCCGTCGCCGCGGACGCTTTTCCAAGCGATCCGAAAGCTGGAACCTGGCTGCTTGCTCGTGGTGGGGCGGGATGGTCTCCGGCAGGAACGCTTCCGCGACGATTCGGTCATCATTGACCGTCGCACCGCCGAGGCGGAATGGACGGAGCGCTTGCGTGAGGCAATCGAGCGTGCGGTGACCCGCCAGATGGTCAGCGATGTGCCGATCGCCCTTTCCCTTTCGAGCGGTGTCGACTCGACCACACTGCTTGCTTTGATGAGCCGCCATTCAACCGGCGCTGTGAGCGCTTTCACGGTCGGTTTTGGTGGGCGAGAGAACTCAAGCGAGATCGAGCCAGCCCGCCGCAACGCGGCCCGGTTTGGCGCGGAGTTTCGGAGTCAAGTCATCACTTCCGACGATTACGCCGAATTCATGCAGCGGTACATCTGGCACCTCGAGGAGCCAATCGGCAACGAATCCGCTGCCGCCTACCACTTCGTGGCGGCGATGGCCCAAAACAATGGGGTCAAGGTCCTGCTCAACGGCCAGGGCGCCGACGAGGCCTTCGCCGGTTACAAGCGCTACGTCGCGGCTCGCTACGACGGCTGGCTGCGGCTGGGGGCGGTGCCGCCATTTTCCTGGTTGGGGCCGAGCCTGCTGCGTGGTACGGCCCTGGGCGAGAGGTACGGCCACTACCTCTCCACGCGGGGAGCGACCGACGAGGCAGGGCGCTTTCTGCGGTTCTACTCAATCCGCCCTCCGGGCACAGTGCAGAAACTGCTCAGCCCGGGAGTGCGGGGGTTGGTAGATCAGGAGCTGCCCCGCCGCACCGTGGCCGAGCAGCTTTCCCGCGCGCCGGCGGGGACCACACTCGAACGGATGACTTTTGTTGATACGCGCACCTCGCTGCCGGACAACCTGCTGCTTTGTGAGGACAAGATGGCTATGGCGGCCAGCGTCGAGGCACGCGTGCCTTTCCTCGACGTCGAGCTGATGGCCCTCGCTGAGCGTATCCCGGGGCGGCTCAAGCTGCGCGGCCTATGCGACAAGTACATCCACCGCAAGGCCTGCCGTGCCTGGGTCGGACGCGAGGTGGCCTCGCGCCCTCAGATCGGTTTCGACAATGCGGTCGACCTGTGGCTCCGCGCGCAGCTTGGCGAGCACATGCGCGCGACAATCGCGGCGCGAGATTCCTTCACACAGACATACCTGAACGCGGACTACGTGCTCCAACTGATGCAAGAGCACACTGAGCACCGGCGCGATCATCAGCGCCTGCTGTTTCTGCTGCTTTCGGTGGAGCACTGGTACCACGCGTTCATGGGAAGTGAAAAGGTTGAATGAATGAAAGCACGCTCCGCCTGTATGATTGCCTATGCCAATTACTTCACAGATGCTCGCATCAAGAACTACGTTGAGACCTTGCTGCAGTCCGGCTACCAAGTGGACGTGTTTGCCCTTGGGGTACCTGAGCCTCCTCGAGACGGATTAAGAGTTTTCTGCCTGATGCCGAAAGTCTGGAGTCAGAGCATTTTGCCGTATGTCCTCTCCCAGCTTTGCTTCCTGCTGCTGGCCACATTTCTTGTTGGGGCAAGGCACCTTCGGCGGCGTTATGAACTCATCCACGTGCACAATATGCCGGACTTCCTGGTGTTCGCCGCACTGATGCCGAAAATTCTTGGAACCCGCGTCATCCTGGACATTCATGACACGATGCCCGAAGCGTATGCAACCAAGTTCGACCTACCACTCGATCACTTGCTGATCAGGCTGATCCGCCTTGAGGAGCGTGTTAGCGCAGCCTTGGCCGACCACGTGATCACCACTAACGACCTGCATAAAGAGGCTTTGGTGGGTCACGGGATCCCGTCGGAGAAGATTACGATCATCATGAACGTGGCCAACGAAAAGGTGTTTCGGCCTCGTTCTGATGCCTCCCAGCAGACGACAGGCCTTACCATTGCTTACCATGGAACGGTTGCGCGCCGCTTGGGAATCGATCTCATCCTCGAGGCCATTCATCAGATCCAGCCTGCTTGCCCCAACCTGCACTTCCTCCTCATCGGCGACGGTGACGGCATGCCGACCGTCCATCGGCTCATCAAGGAGTACGGCTTGGAGCGTGTTGTAGAAACAAGAGGGTGGGTTCCTGTTGAGAAGCTGCCAGATCACTTGTCAGGCGTTGATCTTGGCGTCGTCGGTAATCGACGCTATACCGAGGCGCGGCAAAACTGGATGCTGCCCGTCAAGATGCTTGAGTATGCTGCAATGGAGATTCCTACCGCAGCTCCGAGACTGCGGGTGATTCAACAGTATTTCGACGAAACCAATTCGTTGCTCTACGAGCCAGACAGCGCTGTGGATCTTGCGCGATGCCTCCTAGAGGCATATCAGCACAGGGAGAAACTCCAACCGCTGAAGGAGGGCTTGCGAGCCTTCAACAAACGTTTTAATTGGTCCATGATGGAGAAAGAGTACCTCTCGTTGCTCCGACGTCTGGAATAGCAGGGTATGGCCCCTTGGCGAGTGATGCGCCGCGACATGAAGAAGAGTGCCTGCGATGGTAACGATCAGAAAAACATCCTGCTCGGCGGCGCAGGACTTTTCTTGAGAAAGTGACTGATCAAGCTCGATGAATACAGTCGTGGAATCGCTGCCCTGCGATGACCCGCGCTGGATGGCCTTTGTGAACAGCCGCCCAGAGGCCACCGCGTTTCATCATCCGGCCTGGGCAGCGCTCCTGGCCGAGTGTTACGCCTACCGGCCGTTCGCCATGGCGGTGGCCGGCGAGGCCAGCCAACTCGTCGCAGGCCTGCCCATGCTCGACGTGCGCGGCCTACTGGGTGGGCGCCGGTGGGTCTCGCTGCCGTTCACCGACTATTGCCCGCCACTCGCACGGGATGCGGACAGCCTGGCCGCGTTGGCCGGCGCCCTTACGCGCCAGCGCGGCCGGGACGGTGTCGAGGCGCTCGAGGTGCGGGCCGCTCTGCCGCAGCACGACGGCATGTACGCTTCTTCGTCCGCGGTGTTGCACACGCTGCCGCTCGGGGCCGACTCCGCGGCCGTGTTCCGCACGTTCAAACGCACGCAGGTGCAGCAGTGCATCCTCAAGGCCGAGCGTGACGGCGTGACAGCGCGCCGCGGGCAGGACTGGGAAGACGTGCAGGCTTTCTACAAGCTGCACATACAGACGCGGCGGCGGCTCGGCACTCCCGTGCAGCCGTACCGGTTCTTCCGCCTGTTCTGGGAACGCCTGATCCAGCCCGGCCTGGGCTTCGTCGTGCTGGCGTACCATGAGCAAGCCGAGCTGGCCCCGATCGCGGCGGCCGTCTTCCTGGCCTGGAATGGCACCCTGGTCTACAAGTTCAGTGCCTCGGATTCGCGCTTCTGGGGTCTACGGCCCAACAACTTGGTGCTGTGGACCGCCATCAGGTGGGGTTGCGAGAACGGCTATCACACCTTTGACTTCGGCCGCACCGACATGGAAGACGTGGGACTGCGGTGGTTCAAGTCCGGGTGGGGCACGGTCGAGAGGCCGCTGGTGTACTCCTACATCGGCGGGTCGCCGCCGAGTCAGGAGCGAGGCCGGCTGATGCGCTTGCTGCGGCCGATCATCCGACACTCGCCGCCGATCGTATGCCGACTAATCGGGGAGCTGTTCTACAAGTACGCAGCATGAGCCAGGAAGCACCTGCCAGGACGGGCGATCTCTGGTCGGCGAACACGCCGGCGCGGTTCTGGTGCTGCCGCCCGGACTTCGCCGAGGAGATCTGGCAAACCGCGGTAGTCGCTGCCCTCGGGACCGCGCCGCTGCCATTTCAGGCCGGGAGCCTCGAGGAGGTGCTGGCCCTGGCGCTTGGCGAGGGCCAGTTTGGCCCGGGGCGCTGGACCCTTGGGCCGGCGCGCCGAGCCTACTATGCGGTCAAGCCGTTGCTGCCGCGCGCAGTGGCCCGGGGACTGCGCCGCCTCGCGAGTGGTCGGGCGCTGCGACGCTCGCCGCTCGGGTGGCCGGCGGAGGATCGTTTCGCGGGCTTTCTCTGGGAGGTCCTCCGCCACGCCATGGCGTGCGCCGGCAACGTGGAGACGTCGGTCATCCGCTTCTGGCCCTTCGGCGCGCGTTTTGCGCTGGTCCTTACCCACGACATCGAGACGGCGGCGGGGCAGCGCTTCGTGCCGGAGGTAGCGGCGCTGGAGCGGCGCCTCGGCTTCCGCTCCTGCTTCAACTTCGTCGCCGAGGGGTACCGGCTCGATCACGGGCTGATCCGCGAGCTGCAGGCGGCGGGGTTCGAGGTGGGGATTCACGGGTTACGGCACGACGGCTCGCTGTTCCGCTCGCGGGCGGAGTTCGAGCGGCAGGCGCAGCGGATCAACGATCACCTGCGGGCGTTGGGCGCGGTAAGCTTTCGCGCTCCGCTCACCCATCGCAACCTGGAGTGGATGCAGGCGCTCGAGGTCGAGGTCGACCTGTCGTGCTTCGACACCGACCCGTTCGAGCCGATGCCCGGCGGTTGCATGAGCCTGTGGCCGTTCACCGCGGGTCGCTTCGTGGAGCTGCCGTACACACTCGCGCAGGACTCCACGCTGGTGCTGGTACTGGGCGAGCGGACGCCGCGGTTATGGCTTTCCAAGCTTAACCTGATCGAGAGGCATCACGGAATGGCGCTGCTCAATACCCACCCCGACTACCTGCGCCAGCCGCGCGCCTGGAGCCTCTACGAGCAGTTGTTGTCCCACCTCGTGACGCGGGAAGGGCGCTGGGGCGCCCTCCCCCGCCAGGTGGGTAGGTGGTGGCGGGCGCGTGCTGCCGCGGCCAGTGCGGAGGATCTGCCTGGGGCCGTCATGGGGCGGGTCGTGCTCGACGGGGACAGGATCGAGCTGGCCGTGTGAGGGTGGCTGTGGACTGCGGAAGCCAACTGTGCCATCTTCCCTAAACTGTCTGAGGCGAACCACGACGGTTTAGGCAAAGCCTGGGGACTCATGCTGCGACAATTCAGTGCCAAGCGAACCATCACGCTATTCCTGATTGACTGGCTAGGGACGCTGGCAGTGTTGGCGGTGGCGGGCACACTACGCGGCACCTTGGGCGCGCTACCCGCGCCTGTGGCGCACGGCCTGCGCTCGCTGGCGATCCCTGTCGGTGGCCTGGGCCCTCTCGAGGGCCTGATCTCACTTCTCTCAAACGGGGTCTTCGTGCTGGTGGCGGTGCTCTGGCCCTTTTTCTTCCTGGTTGTCTTCTCGATCTACGACGGGGCGCGGTACGGCAGGCTCCGGGACGAGATGTTGGGCGTGTTCCATGCAGTCACGGCCGCTACGGTCACCCTCGCCGGGGCGCTCTACTTCACCTATCGCGAGACACCGCGCGTGGTGTTCCTAACTTTCTTTGCGCTCGACCTCGCGCTGCTTCTGGGGGCGCGCGGTGCGCTGTGGCTGTACCGCCGTGCCAGGGAGGGCAAGGCTGGTCCAGTACGCGCGCCGGTGCTGGTGGTCGGTGCCGGCGCCGTCGGGCGCCAAGTGGTGGGGGAGCTGGCGGAGTACGGCTGCGCCGACTTCGAGGTGGTCGGCTTCGTCGATGACGACCCCGCCAAGAGCGGCAAGGAATTCGAGGGTCTCCCTGTGCTTGGAACCCTGGACGACATTACGCCACTCGTGGTCGGCCGCGAGATCCACGACGCGGTAGTCGCGCTGCCGCTACGCGCGCATGATCGGCTGGTTTCGCTCTGCCAAACGCTTCAGCGGCTGTCGGTGCGGGTGCTGATAGTCCCGGACCTTTTCGCCCTCTCCTTCCCCAGCGCGCGGCTCACCGGATTCGGAGGCATTCCGGTGATGGACCTCGGCGAGCCGGGGGTGTTTGGCTGGCGCCGCTCGCTCAAGCGTGGGTTCGATATCGTGCTGGCATCAATTGCCCTGGTGTTTCTTTCGCCGCTGCTGATGGTGATCGCTCTGGCGATCAAGCTGACCTCCCGCGGCCCGGTGCTCTACACTCAGCGCCGTATCGGCGAGAACGGGCGGCCGTTCCCAATGTACAAGTTCCGCTCGATGCAGGTCGGCACCGATGCCGACGTGCACCGGCGGCACGTGGCCCGGTTGATCCAGGAGAACGTTACTCTCGAGGAAGCGCAGGCCAACGGCCAACACAGCCTCAAGCTCACCGACGATCCGCGGGTGAGCTTTATCGGGCGGGTCATGCGCCGGCTGAGCCTCGATGAGCTGCCACAACTTCTCAACGTGCTGCGGGGCGAGATGAGCATCGTCGGGCCGCGCCCGCCGCTTTCGTACGAGGTGGCCCTCTACCAGGACTGGCATCGGCAGCGGCTGCAAGCGATCCCGGGGATCACCGGACTGTGGCAAGTGAAGGGGCGCAACCGTGTGAGCTTCGATGAAATGGCGCGGATGGACCTGGAGTACATCGAGAAGCAGTCGCTCTGGCTCGACCTGAAGCTTATCCTGCAAACACCGCTTGCGGTGTTGAGCGGTCGGGGCGCCGGCTAGGGCGTCTCAAGGGGAATGATGGAGATGGAAAGGTTGCGGGTTGGCGTGATCGGGTGCGGCTACTGGGGGCCGAAGCTGGCGCGTAACTTTCACGACAGCGCCCTGACGGAACTAACCCACCTGGCGGATTTCCGGGAGGACCGGCTCGCGCACATGCGGGAGCTCTACCCAGGGGTGTGCACGACGACGGACTACCGCGAGCTGCTGCGTTCAGAGATTAACGCCGTCGCCATCGCCACGCCGGTTTCCACCCACCACCGGCTCGCACTCGACGCCCTCGGCGCGGGCAAGCACGTACTGGTGGAAAAGCCGCTGGCGGCGAGCACCAAACAGGCGCGCGAGATCGCCGAGGCAGCCGACCGGCGCGGGCTGATCGCCATGGTCGGGCATACCTTCCAGTTCAACCCGGCGGTTGATGCGGTGCGTGACCTAGTGGCACGGGGTGAACTCGGTCGTGTCTACTACGTCGACGCGACGCGGGTCAACCTGGGATTGCTCCAGCCCGATATCAACGTGATCTGGGATCTCGCACCCCACGACCTCTCAATCCTCCTCCACGTGCTGGGCACCCTTCCGGAGTCGGTCAGCGCCCAGGGCGGGGTCTACGTGGGGAGGGACCGGCAGAGCCACGAGGTGGCCTACCTCACGCTGCGGTTCCCCAACGATGTGCTGGCGAGCCTCCGGCTATCGTGGCTCGACCCCGTGAAGACCCGGCGGATCACCATTGTCGGCAGCAAGAAGATGCTGGTCTACGACGACATCGCTGACGACAAGGTCATGCTTTACGACAAGGGCGTCGAGGTGCCGCCATACTCCGATACCCCCGAGCAGTTCCAGATGTCGTATCGGCACGGCCCGGAGACCGCGGTCCCGATCGAGTGGTGCGAGCCTCTCCGGGCCGAATGCGAGGCTTTCGCCCGCTGCATCGGCGCGGGTTACGAGGCCTGCAAGGCCTGCGAAAAGAGGCGAGACATGACCTGCAGCCAGGCCTGGGTAGGCGTCAAGGTGGTTGAGATCCTCGAGGTGGCGCAGCGGTCGCTGCTCAACGGTGGCGGAAGGGAGCAGATCTCGCTATGAGCGACGCAGCCACGGTGCGGATTGCGCCGGACGTGGTGTTGGGGCGGGACGTACAGATTCACGCCTTCGTCAACCTGTACGGATGCGAGATCGGCGACGAATCGAAGATCGGCACCTTCGTCGAGATTCAGAAGGGCGTGAGGATCGGCAAGCGGGTCAAGGTCTCAAGCCACACCTTCATCTGCGAGGGCGTCACCGTCGACGACGAGGTGTTCATCGGTCACGGCGTGATGTTCATCAACGACCGCTACCCTCGTTCGACCACCTCCGACGGGGATCTACAGACCGAGGCGGACTGGCAGGTGGTGCCGACGCTGGTCAAGCGTGGCGCCTCGATCGGCAGCAACGCCACGATTCTGTGCGGCGTGACGATCGGTGAGCGAGCCATCGTCGGGGCCGGCGCTGTGGTGACTCGCGACGTGGCACCCGATACCATCGTCGCCGGCGTGCCCGCGAGGGTGCGCCGAGCGGTGAAAGACACATTGTCACGGCTACCAGGGGCTGACTAGAACTCCTTTTGGCCTAATCATGCGCATCGCGTTGATCGGAGGCTACCGCGGGCTTCCCGCGGGGCTGCCCGGCTCGGCGGGCGGCGAGGCATACCAAGAACAGCTCGCGCTGCGTCTGGCGCGTCGTGGGCACCATGTGACGGCCTATAACCGCAATGCGTACTGCCGTGTCTCGCCCGGCGAGCCGTACGAGGGGGTGCTCCGCTTCGCGTTGCCAAGCCTGCCGGCACGCTCGCTCGCGACGCTGAGCCATTCGCTGCTCGCGACAATCCACGTGATCCGGCACGACACCGGCGACTTGGTTCAAATTCACGGTATGGGGGGCGCACTGTGGCTGCCGCTGCTGCGCACGGCGGGCAAGCACTCAGTGGTAATGCTGGGAGGCAGCGTGGACTGGCTGCGCCCGGGGTGGGGTCCGGTGGCACGTGGGGTGCTGCGCCTGGCGGCGCGCAGCGCGGGGCGGTGGGCGGACGCACTCTACGTGGACAACGGTCCGGCGCGAGAGCTGCTGCAAGGCTACCTGCGGCGGCCGGTGCACCTGATCCCAACCGGCGCTGAGACCTGGCCCAATCCTGGCGATGACCACCTCGCTGCCTTCGGGGTCGAGAAAGGCCGTTACGTCTTCCACGCCAGCGGGCTCACCGCGGCCAAGGGAATCGACACGCTGGTCGCGGCCTTCGCCCTGCTCCGCACAGATCTCGACCTGGTGATCGCGGGTCCTCCATTGACGCGGCGTAACGGCAATCGTCCCTTCGTCCCGGAAAATGTTCGGCTCCACTTCGTCGGCCATGTCTCCGGAGAGGCGCGCCGTCAGCTCTACGCACACGCGGCGGTTTACGTCCAGCCCTCGCTCGTCGAGGGCAGCTCGCCGTCGCTGCTGGCGGCGATGGGGTGCGGCGTGTGCCCGGTGGTGAGCGACATCCCGGCCAATCTCGATGTGGTTGGCGACGCAGGGGTGGCTTTCCGGGTTGGGGACGTCGAGGACCTACGATCCAAGCTCCAGTGGCGGCTTGATCACTTGGAGGAGACAAGACGGCTGGGGACAGCGGCAGCGGCGCGGGCCCGGGCCCTATTCGATTGGGAATGGGTGGTCGACCAGTTTGAGGCGCTGTGCCGACAGTTGATCAAACCATGACCCTGGCGAGGGAGGTTTCAAGCGAACAGGCAGCGCGAGACTTGGCGCTGCTCGCGGCGCTCGAACAGCGGCGCGATGTCGCCGGAGATGGGCGGGACTGGCACGGTCTCGTGTGCACGGCTCACCGCGAACGCGTCGCGGCGCTACTTTACGAGTCGCTCCGTCGCTCTCATCGCCTCGAGGAGCTGCCCACCGCCGAGCTGTTAGCCCTCGCCATCGGCTACGGTCAAGTCGCGGCCACCAACGCGGTCCTGTTCAATGTGGCCGGCGATGTGCTCGCCCGGCTGACGGAGGCGGGGATTCCGGTCATCGTCCTCAAGGGCGTGGCACTTTCCGAACTGGTGTACCGCGACCGCGGCGTCCGGCCGATGGTGGATCTAGACCTGTTGGTGCCCGGGGAAGAAGCCGATAGGGCGGTTGGCCTGCTCGCGAGGGCCGGTTACAGGAGACTAGGCAGGCCCGAGCTGCGCCAAGGCTTCGATCGCGAGTTTAGGGCCGAGGTGACGCTAGAGAGCCCCGGACCGTCTCGCGCGTTCGTCGAGGTGCACTGGCAGCTCATCGGGCCGGTGTTCGCCTGCCGGCACGTGGACTACGCCGCGGTGTGGCGCCAAGCTGTGTCGACGAGGATCGCCGGCCAGCCGACCCAGGTTCTGGGAGCGGAGGACTGGGTGCTTCATCAGGCCGCACACGCCGTCTTGAAGCACCGGAGGGTGACGCTTCTCGACTTGGTCGATATCGACCGGTTGGTGGCCCACCTCGGCACCGTCCTCGACTGGGAGCGTCTTTTCGAGTCCGCGCAGGTGTACCGCTGGACCCCGGCGGTCGCGGAGGTGTTGGCGGGAGCGGCGGGGGTCCTGGGAACGCCGGTACCCACGCTGCTGCTGGAACGGGCGCGTGAGAACCCATTGCCACTCATCGAGCGCCGGCTACTCGCCTGGTGGCTCGATCCCGGCCGCCCGGAGCGCCACCACATCGTCCCGGACTGGCTGACGTTACCGAGCGTCGGGGCGAGAGTGCGCTTTCTACGAGGCTATCTCGTTCCTAGTCGCGACTATCTTAGGGGTTGCTTCACTGCCGGGTCGGGAGGCTGGTCGCCCCGTGCCTACCTTCGCTACTTGTGGCGCGAGGTGACGAACCGACGGCGTTAGACGCCGGCTTGGATACCAGACAAGTCGAGAAAAACAGTGCAGCCTCCGAGTCAAACCGGAGGCGGGCACGGGAGGCACAGTGAACGTTCCGTTCGTGGATCTCAAGACCCAATACCGGTCCCTCAAACCTGACGTAGACGCGGCGATTTCGAGCGTGCTGGAGCGTGCCGCCTTTGTTCTCGGCAGAGAGCTCGCCGAGTTTGAGCAGGCCTTCGCCCAGTATGTCGGGGTCACGCACGCCGTCGGCGTGAGTTCCGGCACCGACGCGCTGGAGATGGCCTTGCGGGCCTGCGGGATTGGGCCGGACGCCGAGGTCATCACGGTCCCCAACACCTTCATCGCCACTTGCGAGGCAATTAGCCTGCTGGGGGCAACCATCCGCTGGGTCGAGGTGGATGAGCGGACCTACAATCTGAACCCTGCCGGCTTGGAGGCTGCCATCACCTCCCGTACCAGGGCGATCCTCCCAGTCCATCTCTACGGCCAGCCGGCTGAGATGGGTCCGATCATGGAGATCGCCCGCCGGCATGGGCTCAAGGTCATCGAGGACTGCGCTCAGGCGCACGGCGCGACATATCGCGGCCAGAAGGTCGGCACGTTCGGGGATGCCGCGGCCTTCAGCTTTTACCCGGGCAAGAACCTCGGCGCCTACGGCGATGGTGGCGCGGTGCTCACCAACGACGACGGCGTCGCCGACCGGCTGCGCATGCTGCGTAACCACGGCCAGCGCGAGAAGTACGTCCACCACATCGAGGGGTACTGCCACCGCCTCGACAACCTCCAGGCTGCGGTGCTGAGCGTGAAGCTGCCACATCTTGACGAGTGGAACGCCGAGCGACGGCGGGCGGCACGCCTCTACGACGAGCTCTTGGCCGGAGTGCCTGGAGTGACAACGCCGCACGCGACGCCGGAGGTGAAGCACGTCTATCACCTCTACGTCGTGCAGGTGCCCGAGCGCGACCGGGTGCAGGCCGACCTCAAGGAGAGGGGGATCGAAACGGGCATGCACTACCCGATTCCCCTGCACGAACAACCCGCGTACGCGCACCTTAGCCATCGACCTGAGGACTTTCCGGTGTCGCATGCGCTGGGCCCCCGCATTCTCTCCCTCCCAATGTTCCCGGGGATCACCGAGGAGCAGGTGCGCTTCGTGGCTGCGGCAATACGGGACGCGATCAAGCAGTGAGGCCTCACGGCGTCTCGCCGCCATACCGATTCGAGTCCCACCGTAGATCGTTGTGGGGCCGGCGCGCCCTGCCGGCTGCACGCGTGGCAGGAGTGCCCCACACACTTGATTGCAGACTGGTGTGAGAACAACGGCAGCGGATCTGCCGCCGATGCGCTTTTTGTGCCACAGCGCGCGGCTACCTGTACGACTCGGCTTGGGTCTCGAACATCTCGGCGTACTGACCGCCGAGCCGGATGAGCTCGTCGTGCGAGCCGCTCTCGACCAACCGGCCGCCGTCGAGCACGAAGATGCGATCGGCGAGCTTGACGGTCGAGAAACGATGGCTGATGAGAATCGCGGTGCGCCCTTCCAGCATGCGCCGGAAAGCCTGAAAGACCTCGTGCTCGGCCATCGCGTCCATCGCGCTCGTCGGCTCGTCGAGGACGATGACCTGGGCGTCGCGCAGGAAGGCGCGCGCCAGCGCGACCTTCTGCCATTCGCCGACGGAGAGCTCCTGGCCGTCCTCGAACCAGTGGCCGAGCACGGAATCGTACCCGCGCGGCAGCCGGGCGATGACCTCGCTGGCGCCCGCGAGCCGCGCCGCCGCCTCGACGTGGGCATCGGCGGCAGAAAGTTCCGTGTTGCCGAGCCAGATGTTCTCGCGCGCCGACAGGCTGTAACGGGCGTAATCCTGGAAGATGACGCTGATGGCGCGGCGCAGGTCCTTGATCGCGAACTCGCGCAGGTCCGTGCCGTCGATCGCGAGTGTGCCGGCGGTCGGGTCGTACAGGCGGCACAGGAGCTTGATGAGGGTCGTTTTGCCGGCGCCGTTGGAGCCGACCAGGGCGACGACCTCACCCGGTGCGACGTGCAGCGTGACGTCGTCGAGCACGCGACGGTCGCCGGTGGGGTACTGGAAGCTCACACCGCGGAAAGCGATGCCCTCGCGCATGCGCACAGGCAGCGGGCGGGGGTGCGGTGGGTCCACGACGCGCGGCGCCAGGTCCATGAACTCGGTGAAGTTCGACAGGAACAGGTTGTCCTCGTAAAGACCCGCGAGGCCGCCGAGCAGCCCCTGCAAGGCGCCAAGCCCGCGCTGGAACGCCTGGAAGTACATCACCAAGTCACCCAGGGTGATCATCCGGCGGATCGCCCGGAAGGCGATGAACGCGTATGTCCCAAAGACGATGACGGCACCGCCGCCCTGGGTGGCAAGGTCGGCCAGGGAGCGCCGTTTGGTCAGGCTCAACCTCTCGCGGCGAAGCGTCCTGCGCACATCAGAGAAGCGCCCCCGGAACAGCGCCCCCAGGTCGAAGAGCCTGACCTCCTTTGCGTGCCCACCATCGGTGAGGATCCAGTGGTAGTACCAGGCCTTGCGCTCAGTGGGGGTTCGGCCGCGCTGCCAGGCATACATCCGTCCCGAGAAACGCAGTCGGACGAGGACTCCAGGCACCGCGGCCACGAAGAGAACCGCAGCCACCAGCGGGTGGAGCGAGAGCAGCAGGCCCGCCATAGCGACGAGCGAAGCGACGCTCTGGCCGAGCTGGGCGAGGCCGTTGACAATGCGCTGCGGGCGGAAGGTCGCTTCCTGCTGGGCGCGGTGCAGGGCGTCGTAGTACTTGGGGTTCTCGTAGAACTCCAGGTCGACCTCGACCGACTTGGCGTGCAGCACGTCCGCAACGTAGTCGGTCACAACCTGCCCCTGCGCCTCGCCGACGAACGCCGCGAGCGAGCCAAGCAACACACCCGCGAGAGCGACCGCACCGGCGCACGCGATCAAGAAGGCGGCATGCTGGAAAGCCGCCACCTTGTCGGGGGCGGCGAGCCCTGCGGCCACCGCGTCGACGACCAGCTTCATCAGGTAAAGAGCCGCGAGGGGCAGCACACCCTGGATGAACGTAAGCACGTAGCTCGCCAACGTCAGGCCGGGGGCGCAGTGCCAGACGAGCCGGATCGCGCGCCCCAAACGAAGCGCGCCGCGGATCTTCTGCGTGAGGGTTTTCTCGGAGCTCATCGGCCCGTTCTGGTATCATGCACCCAGGGCGAGACCCCGATCACCGTGCAGATGAGCGCTTGCGGGTCGCGTCTACGCAGGTTCATCCGCGTTGACTTTCCTTTCTGGGTCCCCATATATTGCATGATAGAGCAGTAACCTCAGCGATCTTCGTGGTTTGTTGGAAGAAGAAAGGGGCCAGGTGGCGACAGCGAACACCCCGCCGCAAGATTCGAGCGCAATACTGCCTCGTTACCTCCGCAATCCGGACGTGGTTTTCCGCGAGGAAGACGAGGACGGCGCACTGCTCTTCAACCCGGACACCAACGGAATTCGGGTGATAAACGCGACCGGCGTCTTCATCTGGAGATTGTGCGACGGGACGCTCGATGTCCAGGGGATTGCGTCACGTCTCGATCAGGAGTTTGAAGGCGTGCCGGCCAGCGAGGTGGCTGGCCAGGTGCAGGCGTTTATCTCCGAGATGGTGGCGTCCGGCTACATCGGAACTGTTGTGGAGTAGCACGGAAATCCCCCAGGGAACCCTCGGCGCCATGAAATTCCCTCTAATCCCTCGCACAGTGGACATCGCCATTACCGGCCGGTGCAACCTGGACTGCAAGTACTGCTTCTACGCCGACGAAATGACCTCGCTCACCGATCTCCCCACCCCGGCGTGGTTGCGGTTCTTTGCCGAGCTGAGCGAGCTGGGTGTGATGAGCGTGTGCTTGAGCGGCGGCGAACCGTTTGCCCGCCACGATCTGTTCGAGCTGGTTGACGGCATCGTCGCCAACCGTATGCGCTACAACATCCTCTCCAACGGAACTTTGATAGATGAGCACACCATCGCGGAGTTCGAGGTTGGTAAGCGGCGCCTGCGCCTCGACTACATCCAGGTCTCGATTGACGGCTCGCGGGCCGAAGTTCACGACCGCAGCCGTCCCGCCAGCTTCGAGCGAGCGCTGCGGGGGCTCAAGCTGCTCAAACGGGCCGGCTTTCCCGTGACGGTCAGAGTCACGATCAACCGGCACAACCTCGACGACCTCGACAACGTCGCCCACCTGCTACTGGAGGAGATCGGTCTGCCTTCGTTCGCCACCAACGAGGCCATGCCCGTTGGCTTGGGGTGCCAGAACGCCGCCGAGATCTCGCTCTCGGCGGCCGAGCAGGCGCAGGCGATGGCGACGATCGGCCGCTTGTTGGAGCGCTACCCTGGACAGCTGAACGCGCTAGCCGGCCCTCAGGCGAAGCGAGAGATGTACAGCGAGATGGAGCACGCGCGGCGCACCGGCGAGAAGCCCACGCGCTGGGCGATGGGCTGCCTCTCTGGCTGCGGCTGCGTGTTCTCGCGCGTGGACGTGATGCACAACGGCAGCATCGTGCCCTGCCACATGCTTCCCTCCCTTGCTCTTGGCAACATCACAAGGGATTCGTTGCGGGAGATCTGGCAGACCCACCCGACGCTTGCCGCCCTCCGTGAACGGCGCGCGATCGCCATGCACGAGGTGGCAGGATGTGGCGGCTGCGAGTGGGCGCCGTACTGCAACGGGAGCTGCCCGGGCCTCGCGTTCCAGTTGACCGGCGACTTCAACCGCGCCAACCCTACCGACTGCTACCAGCGTTTCCTCAAAGAATCAGGACGGAACTATGTCGGGTAGGGCCGAACCTGTCGCCCCGCAGGGAACGGCGGACGCAGGATCCAGGCCAGCGCTTCCGCCTGGTGTGCCTTTGCTGACTTCGCTCTACCTCTACGTGGCGGGCTCGTGCAACCTCGCATGCCGTCACTGCTGGATCGCCCCGTCCTTCATCCCCGGTGGCAACGGCGGGAGCTTTCTCAAGCTGGAGCACATCCACAAGGCCGTACGGGAGGCGGCCCCGCTGGGGTTACGGTCGGTGAAACTGACGGGTGGTGAGCCCACGCTCCACCCGCAGTTCTGCGACATCGTCAGCGTACTCGGCGAGGCGGGGCTTGCGACCATGATCGAGACGAACGGCACGCTTGTTGACCGGGCGTTGGCAAGCTTCCTGCGGGCGCACCCCACTGTCACTTTCATTTCAGTAAGCGTCGACGGGGCAGATGCTGAGACGCATGACGGCCTGCGCGCTGTCGCCGGGAGTTTCGACAGCGCCCTGGCGGGCATTCGAGCCCTCGTGGAAGTCGGTTTCCACCCCCAGCTCATCTGCACGCTGCACCGGGGCAACGTCGGGCAGGTGGAGAAAGTTGCGGCGCTGGCCGAGGCGCTCGGCTGCTCATCGGTCAAGTTCAACCTCTTGCAGCGTGTGGGACGTGGCCAGCGCCTCGCCGCCGACGAGGGCCTTGCGATCGAGGAGGTTCTCCAGCTCAACCGGACGATCGAGTCCGAGCTGGTTTCCCGATTCCGGCTGAGAATCCATCTTGACCTGCCAATGGCATTCCGTCCCATCCGGCGGCTGCTCGACGACGGCCTGGGCGTGTGCGCGATAAGGAACGTCCTCGGGCTGCTTGCCGGCGGTGAGCTCTCGCTGTGCGGCATAGGTACTTCGGTCCCGGAGTTGATTTTTGGCCACATTAGGACCGATAATCTGGCTGAGGTATGGTGCACGAGACCAGCGTTGGCCCGCTTGCGGGAAGAAGTTCCGGCACGGCTGGAAGGGATCTGTGGCCAGTGCCTCCATCGCGATCTCTGTCTGGGAGCATGCGTGGCTGACAACTACCACTCATCGGGACGGTTGGGTGCCGCGCACGGCTTCTGTCAACAAGCCGAGGAACTGGGACTTTTCCCTCCCACGCGAAAGTTGCGGAGGACGGTCGAGACACGGAGGTCGTCATGAGCATGAATAAGCGTCGGTCCTACCTACCACCGACGGCACGCGACCTCTCGGGTGGGATTGCGGTCGGCGATGAGTACCCGATGGGCCAGTGCGCTGCGGGTCCGACGCCCTACTACAACTGCGTGACGGGAACTGCATTTATTGGCCCCTGCCCTGCGGGCTCCACTCCAGACACGTCATATTGTAATCCCGGTGGTGTGCACGCATTCCCTGCCTGCAAGACGGGTGTGTTCGCGGTAACCGCCTGTATGTCAGGTCAGGGCCAGAATTTCTAGTGAGGCCGTGTCCGGCTAGGCCTCGCTGAGCCCCGGTCCAGCGCCGTGATCCTCGGCGGTGACAATGACATTCTCCTTGTTGCATCGGATCGCGGACGTCACGATCCGCACCGAGTCGTTCGCTCCGTTGCCGCACCTGGAGGGCGAGCGCTTCGAGCGCTTTCGCGTCAAGCAGCGGAAACCGGACGTCTGGCAGCGCGTTCATGAGCTGGACGCGTCTTCACCATCACTCCCGCCCCTGGACGCCAAGGAGCGGCGGCAGTTGGTACAGTGTGTCGCCTTTGCGGAGCGGTGGCTGGAGTCACCGGTGTTTCGCGACGCGGGTGTACGCGCGGCGGCGCGACGCTGCCTCGACGCACCCGAACTGTCCCACCTCGAGCTCGCCTGGAACCGAGTGATGGTCCGCAACTTTGCCCGGAATGAGCTGGATCTGTTCCTGCCGCAGGGCCGGCAAGCAACCCTAAGCGACCTAACGTTTGTGGCGGGCTTTCGCAACATGGTGGGCACGTTCCTTCCCAACTTTGGCGCCGTGATGATCCACGGCGCGGCCGCAGTTCGCGGCCGGAGGGCAGCTGTCTTCGTGGCGCCCGATGGTGGTGGGAAGACGACCGTCATGCGCGGAGTGAAGGGCGAGTCGGTGCTCAGTGATGACCACATCGTCCTGAAAGACCAAGGCGGAGTCACGATGGTTCACGCGACCCCGTTGGGGCAGCTCACCGGCGGGCCCGGGGCAGCACCGCTGGGGGCGCTCTTTGCGCTTGAGAAAGCCGACCACTTCGAGCTGAAGCCCGTTCACGCCAGGGAAGTCCTCCAGTTCATCTGCGAAGAGCAGGCGTTCAAGTGGCACGTATTGCCCATGACCGTCCGCAAGCGGACGTTCGAGCTGCTCCACGCCGCCTGCTACGCGGCGCCCGCCTACCAGGTCCGGTTTCCCATCAAGGGTGTTGACTGGGACGCCATCGACGAGGCTTTATCCACCTAGATGGAGAGCCAACTCGACTGCCGGTTCTTTCGTGGCCGCAGCATGGCCGGCACTTTCCGCCCTGGTGATCGCCTCACCGTCGTTCCGTCCCCGCTTGCCGACCTTTGCCCTGGGGACGTGGTTATCTACCGAGCGCTCGACGAGCAAGGTAAGGATGACGAAGTGGCGCACCGGATCGTGTCACGGACTCCTGCAGGTTTGATCGTGCGGGGCGACGGCAACTCGAGCGCCGACGCCACGACGGTAACCGCAACCAACCTCGTGGGAAAGGTGACTCTCTACGAGCGTGATGGCAGGACCTGGCGGGTTCAGGGAGGGCGGCGAGGGCTGCTGCATTTGCGCGTTCTCTCGTGCCGGCGTCGGGTGTGGCGGCTGGTCGGTCGGGTTGGGCGAGGGCCTTACCGCTGGCTGCGGGAGAGTGGCCTGGCAGCAAGGATCTGGCGTCCACGGCTGATCAGGGTGCGGGTAGCCACGAATGAGGGACCGCTGGTCAAGTTCGTTCGTGGAACCAAGACCGTCGGCAAATGGTGGCCGGAGCGGGATCGTTGGTGGTGCCGCAAGCCGTACGACCTGGTGCTGCGCAGGGAGGAGATGGTCCGCCGCTACGGTTGGCGGGAATGCGCGCCGCCGGCGGACGCGAGGCCGGGCAGCGAGCGAGATTGGACCAACGGGGCGTGATAGACCAAGGTCGGAGTGGGACGACTCAACAACTCAAGGCGCGGGAACCCGATCTGAAAGCGCATCGCGTTTCGCCGTCCGCGGGTCGCTCTGTGCTGCCTTTCGTCCGGCCCGGTCGCGACTGGTGCTGCCGCTGAAGGCTTTGAGGGAGGTGTTTCGTGGGTGAGCTGGCTAACCGTCTGGACCACTCTTTGAAGGACCATTGGCGGAGCGCGAGGGCGTGGGGTTTCACCGTCGGTCTGGCCTGCGCATCCGCCGATGTACTTCTCAGCGCTGTGGGCAGGCCGGACTCACTACGACCGCTGCCGATGGCGTTGGCCATTCTGGTGGCCAGCCTGATCGCCGTGATGGTCGCGTACTGGGCCCTGTGGTGCGTCGTCGTCTTCGCTGCGGGACGGCGCCTTCGGCTTTCCCCTAGCCCTGTCGGTTTCGCCGTTGCCCTCGCAGTGTGTCCACTGATGGCGATCGCTCGAGGTGGGTGGTTGGCGACCGCTTCTCCTTCGCTTCGTTCCGTGGTCCTGGTTTGCTTGGTGCTCGGAGCGTGCCTTGCTTTGGCTGCGCTGGGGTACCTCTCGTTTGTATCTCGACCCTCGGAGTTGGCCACCGTCGGCTTGATGCTTCGGGTCTTCTCTTGGGTTTGCCTCGAGGCGCTCGGGTTTGGATGGGTCCTGATCTACGTCGTTCCCCTGAGGCCGCTGAGGGTCGAGACGCTTTCCATCCTGCTCAGCTTTGGCTTCACTGTTGCGGCCACGGTTTTGCTTGCGGTGGCGCAGGGTTGGCGAAAGCGCCTGTCCATCTGGTTTTTCTGTGCGGCGGCAGTGATAGGCGCAGCAATCCTCTCAGTGACCTTGGTGCAGGCTGACCGCGCACATCCGTCGGCTGTCGCGACCCGCGGGGGCGGTCCCAACGTGATCCTCATCACCATCGACTCACTTCGATGGGATGCGGTGTCTTGCTACAACAGCACCTCCGGGTTGACGCCGAACATCGACCGCCTGGCAGCGGATTCCTTGCGCTTCAACTTGGCCTTCTCGCCGGGCCCATGGACACAACCTGCAATTACGGCGGTACTTACTGGGCTGTCACCAGCAGCCACTGGATTGCCGGCCATTCCCCATCGTTTGCCTGGGGCCGTTCCGACACTTGCGGCGACGATGGACGAAGCAGGCTATCTGACAGCCGCTTTTGTGGAGTCTCCGTGGCTGCGGCCTGAGTTCAACATTGGAAAGGGTTTTCGCTCGTACTCCTGCTTTCCGAAGATGTACGGCAACTCACTCGGTGAGTGGATTGTCGAGCGTCTCTTTCCGACCACATTCTTCCGCGAGGCGAAGGGCTCGCGACTCACCGGCATGGCGAAAACCTGGCTGCAGGGACACCGTGGCGACCACTTCTTGCTTTGGGTCCACTATTTCGATACTCACACCCCCTACGCACCACCGAAGGAGTACTGGCCTCGGGGGAAGCCACCCGCAGCGATGGGTATGGCGTTCTCGGACGAGGAAACAGTGATGGTGATTGCCGGGAGTCGAGGGCGGCTCGGCGAGGAGAGGGCTTGGATCAGGGCGCTGTACGATGCCGAGGTTCGGAACGTGGACGCGTGCGTAGGACAGTTGATTGCGGAACTCAAGCGCCTTGGCTTGTACGAGCGATCGGTTGTTGTTCTCGCGTCAGACCACGGCGAGGAGTTCTGGGACCACGGCGCCTACTGGCATGGTCACACTCTCTACAACGAGCTCATCCGGGTGCCGTTGCTCATCAAGCTGCCAATGAATCGACCGACCGGCGTGGTCGAGCGTCCGGTTTCCACCGGGAGCGTGACTCCCACGGTGCTTGACGTGTGCGGCCTCGGCTCAGCCCGACGAGCGCTCATGTTTGAGTCACTGGCCGCACGCACGGCGGAGGAACTCGGCGCACTGGCCACGCGCGATCTGGTCAGCACCGGCACATATCGGTTCGAGGACCAAGAGTGCATCATCGTCGGTTTCTCAAAGTACATTCGTGGGATGACGAGCGGGAAGGAAGAGGTCTATGACGTGCGGGGCGATCCCCAGGAGCGTGGGTGCGGCGAGATTCGGTCGAGTGCCGAAGTCGCGGAACTTCGGGCTCATCTCGCTGCTTTCAAGGACAGGGAACGCAAGCTCCGCGGGGTCTTCTTTTCGACGCCGGAAGCCAGCCCTCAACCGGAAAAGCTGTTGCTCGAGCGACTGCGGTCGCTCGGCTACGTGAACTAGTAGAAAAGCTCCGAAGAGACACGACGCGATCCCAAGGCCAGGAACGGCCCTGAGCCCGGGAACCCCAGTTGGATACTGCTGGGGGGCGGTTCTTGGCGCGGCGGCGGGCGTACTCGGGGCGCGGAGTCTTCGTCGTATCGCACCGGATATGACTCGGCTCCTCGCCCCGACATGCGCCCGCCGTCATTGCCATCGCTACCCTCTCGCGACGAACTGAACTGCGGTTTCCGGCCTGAGCGAGTGCAGCGCTGCCGGCGGTTGATCGGCCGGCGGCGGTTGACTCCTCGCCCACCTCTCTGTCACATTCCAAGCGATGCTGGTTGTTCCCACTGACCCGCGGAAGCTGTGGATGCTGCTCCGCACCAAGCCGAAGCAGGAGGCGGCAGCGGTGGGCGCCCTGGCGAGCCGCGAGATCGTGGCGTATTGCCCGCGGCTGCTCGAACCGCGTCCGCACATCCGCGCGCCGCGGGGACCGGTGCCGCTTTTTCCCTCCTACATCTTTGCCCATCTCGTAGCGGCGGAGCAGCGCAACGCCGCACACTACGCTCCCGGCGTCGCCGGGTTGGTGCGCTTCGGCGAGCAGTTGGCCGCGGTGGAGGACGAGTTCATCGCGGGGCTCAAGCTGCGGGAGGGCGAGCGCGGCTACGTGGTGGTGGGTGAGGTGCGGCGGGCGCCCGAACCGGGTCGGCGCGTGCGAGTCGTGCGCGGGCCGCTCGCCGGCTACGAGGGGATCGTGGCGAAGTACCTGCCGGCCCGCGACCGCGTCCGCCTGCTGCTGGCGATGGTGAGCGGGACACGCAGGGCCGAGGTGGCGGCGCGTGACATTGCCTGAGAGGCGAACGGACTCATGCGACATGGCCGCCGAGAATCCGCAAGCGCGCCCTCGTCACGGGAATCACCGGGCAGGATGGCTTGTACCTGGCAGAGGTATTGCTCGCGAATGGGTACGATGGGGCGCGCTCGTACGATCTTCGACGCGGCGACAGCCCCGCGACCCGGCGCGCCGTTCGCAAGCGCGTTTTCTGAGGGCTTTCGAAGGGAGATGATCATGCGGAAAGGAATCCTGGTTCTCTCGGCGGTCGTGGTTTGTGTTTCGGCCAGGCTGGTCTTGGGGTGCACGAACATCATCGTGACCAAGGGCGCCTCCGCCGATGGATCGGTGATCATCAGCTATTCGGTGGACGGGGAGTTCCTCCCGACCCTGCGCTTCATGCCGGCTCAGGATCACGCGCCGGGTGAGTTTTTCGAGATTCGGGGGCGGGACGGCACGGTGCGCTTGCGGGTCCCTCAGCCCGCCCATACCTACGCCGTGTTCGGCATCATGAACGAGCACCAACTCGCCATCGGCGAGACCACGTTCGACGGCCGACCCGAGCTGGAGAACAAACATGGCGGGCTGCACTACTGGGCGCTCATGCAGCTCGCCCTCCAGCGCGCCCGCACCGCCAGGGATGCCATCAGGGTGATGGCCGACCTGGTCGCCGAGTTCGGTTATGCGTCAACGGGAGAGTCCTTCTCCATCGCCGACCCCAACGAGGCCTGGATCCTCGAGATGATCGGCCCGGGCGACGGTGGCAAGGGCGCGATCTGGGTGGCGGTGAGGGTTCCGGACGGGACTATCGCCGCGCATGCCAACAAGGCCCGCATCGGGACGTTCCCGCTCGACGACCCGCAGAACTGTCTCTACTCGCCCAATGTGATCGATTTTGCGGTGCAGAAGGGGTACTACAATCCCCACACTGACGGACAGTTTCGTTTTTGCGACGTCTACTGCCCGGCCACGGCGGAGAAGCTGCGCTACACGGAGACCCGCGTCTGGTCCGTCTTCCGGCGGGCCGCGCCATCGCTCAACCTCTCTGTGGACTACAGCCGTGGCACGCCCGGCGCCGCGCCTTATCCGCTATGGATCAAAGCCGACCGAAAGCTTTCCGTGCAAGACGTTATGGCCCTCATGCGCGACCACTACGAGGGGACACTCCTGGACATGACCCAGGGTCTGGACGCCGGCCCGTTCGGCTCACCCCTGCGGGCTCGCCCGATCACCTTCAAGCTCGACGGGCAAGCCTACGCCTGGGAGCGGCCCATCTCCACGCAGCAGACCGGCTGCTCCTACGTGGCCAACTCGCGTTCGTTCCTGCCCGACGAGGTCGGCGGCGTGCTTTGGTACGGCGTGGATGACACCTACACGAGCTGCTACTTCCCCCTCTACGCGGGCATCACGGCCGTGCCGCCCTCCTTCGGCCGCGGCAGCCTGCAGAAGTTCTCCTGGGACTCCGCGTGGTGGGTGTTCAACCTGGTGGCCAACTATGCCCAACTGAAGTTCTCGTACATGGTCAAGGACATTCAGAAGGTCCAGCAGGAACTGGAAGGGAACTTCTTCGCTCTGCAACCGGCGATCGAGAAGACCACCCTGGAAATGATGAAGAGTGACCCGGATCGAGCCCGACGCTTCCTCACCGACTACTCCGTCTCCGCCGGCGAACAGGTCGCTCGGCGCTGGAAGGAGCTCGCGGAGGCGCTGTTCACCAAGTACAACGACGGGTACGTGAAGAGCGACACGGGCGAGGTTCAAGAAATGGGCTATCCGGAGGCGTGGCTGCGGGACGTAATTCGGAGCCGTCCGCAGGCGTTCAAGCTGCCCTGATCGGCTTGCCAGGCGCCATGTCTTCCCGATTCTCGGCAGCCTTCTCGTTCCTGGGCACCTTGAGTCGGGGACTGACATCAACACGACAACTCTGGCAGGGTCTCGTTTCCAACACGGCCGGCACGTACGACCTTGCGTTTGGCCAGATGACGGCCGCCGGACGCGAGCGCAGCCCCGAGCAACGTCAGGGTCAGCGCAGCGAGCAACATGCTCGGGCGCATGACACCCCTCCCGTCCTGCTCTGAATCTCGACCGGGCCGTGCGGCCGCTTAGCTGGCCGCGAGCTGCGAGGTGCAGAAGGCGCAGCGGGTGGCCTTAATCGGGATGGTCGATAGGCACTGAGGGCACTCCTTGGTGGAAGGCGCCGCCGCCGGGGCCGGCTTTTGCAGCCGGTTGATCTGCTTGATCAGCAGGAAGATGACAAAGGCAACAATGATGAAGTCGAGAACCGTGTTGAGGAATGCACCGTAGGCGATGACTGACGCGCCGGCCTTCCTCGCCTCCACCAAGCTCGGGTACACCGTCCCCGAGAGGTTGAGGAAGAAGCTCGAGAAGTCGACCTTTCCGAGGAGCAGGCCGATCGGCGGCATTAGGACGTCGTTGACCAGGGATGTGACGATGCGGCCAAACGCCGCACCGATGATGATGCCGACAGCCATATCCACAACGTTCCCACGCATCGCGAATGCTTTGAACTCTTTGAGCATGGCGACCCTCCCTTCGATTCCTTTCTCGACCCAGTAGAGATTCGAGCTGACAGTGTAGCCAATCCTCGGTGGTTGCGGGTACACGAGGACGGCACACGTCGCCGGGTGGACAAGGACGCACTGCACGCCTTTTCCACCTAGCGTGGCACCTCCATAACGCGAGCGCCGCAACCGGCCCGTGCCCCGGGGTGCGGCTGCTGGCCGTCCCTACGCGAGTCTCGCGGGCTCACGTGCTAGCGCCCAGGCCGTTGACAGCGTGAGATGGCCAAGGTTGTGCATCTCGGCGGTGCGAGATTCCGCCGCCGCATGGGATGAACGGGCCGCGTTCGGTCGCGGCCCGTTGCACCGCTTGGGGATGGTCCGGATCTCCGGGCTTCCCTCACTCCTCCGGGTAGAGCAGGCTGTTGAGGAGCAGCTTGTAGGTGCCGTGCGCTTGGGCGCGGTGCTGGCAGCGAATGCCGATGAGCACGATGTGGCCCTTCTGGTAGCGGACGTCAACCACCGCCGCCCTGCGCGCGATCATCTCCTCGCCCAACAGCCAGCCGCTTGCCAGCACGTTCTTCTCCGGGAAGCGCGCCACCACCCTGCGATCCCACTCCGGGTTTGGCGTCCAGGTCTCGAAGGCAAGGCTCGACGCGAACATTGCGGCGGCCTGGTTCGGCATCCCCCAGCCGATCGGCGTTTGGTTGTCCACCTCGATGTTGACGAGCGAGGTCGGGCAGAAGAACTTGGTGCGCTCGATCTTGTCGATGGCGTTGCGGGCCGGGACGTCCCACTCGCGCATCACCAGCTCACCGGCACGGTTGAGCAGCACCAGAATTCCGCCGCGCTCGACGAACGCCTTGAGCGCCTCGACGCCCTCTTTCTCGATGCCGCCCTCGTACTCCGGTGGCATAGGCGACAAGAAGCCGAAGCCGCGCCCGCGCTCTCCTCCGGGCGCGGGTTTGCCTGTCTTGATGATGTCTGCGCTCTCGTCGGCGAAGACGATGGCGTCCCAGCTTGCCCGCAGGTCTACCTTCGCGTCCTTGACGCCCTTGAAGGCGTCGTTGTGCAGAGTCGTGTACGGAATGCCGGCATCGTCAAGAAGGAAGCGCGTCCAGCCCTCATCCATGTTGCCGCGCCACGACTGGTAGAGGCCGACGCGAAAGCGCTTCAGCGGCGCCAGGTCGAGCCCCTTGGTGTCGGCCAGGCTCTGGGTAGCGAGGTGATATTTCTGGAGCAGCGGCGGCAGCGCCTTGCCGACCTCCGGCGTCGTCTTGATCACGAAGCTGCCGGCCGGCACGTCGATCGCGGCCGCGCGAATTGCCGTCCTGGCGCGCCAGAGCTCGGCTTTGTCGCGGAGCAGGTTGGCGGCGACGGCATACGAGGCGTTGGCGCGAGCGTCAAGGATTAGGTAGGCGCCGCCCGGCGTGCCCTTGTCCGGGGCCGGGTAGGCGACCTTTGCTATGCGCTCGAGCTTGGCCTCGAACGGCGCCACAATGCGCTCGCACGCCACCCCCATCTGCAGCGGCAGCGTCCAGCCGGCGTTGTCGTAGGGCGGCACGGGAGGACCGCCTGCGTACTCGCGCAGGTCGGGATACTCCTGCCGGTCGAGCAGCGCCCAGGCGTACGCCTTGTACGGCTGCGCCATCTTCACGACGTAGGAGCCCGTCGGGTAGCTGCGGCCGTCGGCGATGAAGCCGCCCGTTGCCCTCTGAACCTCGACGCCCCCGAAGATCAGGATATCGATCATCTTCAACGCCGTGAGCAGGTCGTGCTGGCGCGCCGGAATGACAAAAGCAAAAGGCTGCCCCTTGTCGGTGTTCTCAATCGCCCGCCTGGCAAGCTGGTAGGAACCCATGAGCAGGTCTTGCCGATAGCGCGAGACCGTGTTGATCAGGCTGAACGTCATGGCGAGCTCGTAGTCCACGAGGTTGCGCAGCCGCCACCAGCCTCCCGGCCAGGGGTCTATGAACTCCATTCGGCTCTCTGCGTATGCCTGCGGGATCTCGCCGGGCTCGATGTAGACGGGGCTCGCGATGCGGGCCGATGCCATCTCAGACAGGAGGCCGATGGTGCCGTGCAGCCACGAGGTGTCGGAGGCCGAGCCGATCCACCAACCGGTGTAGCTGCGACCGTGCACGAGCCCCTTGAAGCCCTGCCTCTGCATGTCGTACGCGACCGCGGTGCCGAGAAGATCGATGGAGCGCCACACGAGGGGATCGATGGTGCTCGTCGGCGGGTCCATGTACGGCGGCAGGAAGAGGCGCGCGCCGGTCGAGCCCATTTGGTGCTCGTCGATGTTCACCTGGGGCACGAAGTCGTGGTAGAGCACTTTGGTGACGGCGCGGGTCTCGGCGAGGTCGAACATGAACCAGTCGCGGTTATCGTCGTGGCCGGCGTAGGGGTGGTACAGCCAAGGCATGGCGCCACCCTCGTACTTGGTGCCGACGTGCGTGCGATACCACTCGGTCACCATTTGGTGGCCGTCGGGGTTGATGGTCGGAATCAGCAGCACGATGACGTCCTCAAGCGCCCGGCGGTCGATCGGCATGTTGCCGCTGACGAGTTTGTAGGCAAGCTCCATCGCCATCTGCGACGCGGCAATCTCGGTGGCGTGGATGCTGCAGGTGATCAGCAGGAGCACCTTGCCTTCCTGGGCGAGTTTTTTGGCCTCGTCGAACGGCAGGGTGCGCGGATCACGCAACCGCTTTGAGATCTCGATGTAACGGCCGAGCTTGGCGATATTGGCTTCAGATGAGATCGCCGCCATCACCATAGGCTTGCCAAGCGTCGTCGGTCCGAGGTCGAAGACCCTCAAGCGCGGCGACTCCTTGGCAAGCGTGTCGAGGTAGGCGCGGATCTGGTTGTAGTCGGCGAGCTGTCGGTCAGCGCCGATGCCGAAGCCGAAAAACTTCTCCGGCATTGTCTGCGCCAGGCTGGCGCCGGCCATGAGCAGAAGCGCAACGAAAAGCACTGCGAGCCCTGCGACACGAGTTGTCTTGATCACAACGGCCTCCTTTGCGCCGGGGGAGCTGAGTACTCGGCCAGAAGCGCGGGCGCTGCGAGCAGTCCCAGTCCGGCGGCGATGTTCTTCCTGACTGAATGCGGCACAGTCCATGGACGCTTGAGTCTAGCGGAAACGCAGATCCGCCAACACGGGCGCTTGCGGCAGTTGACCTCGCCCGGTTGCGGCAGCAGTTCCTGTGCCGGCGCATCCTGCGCCGCTCGGACCGGCGTCTGGCGCGGCACAACCTGGGATCCGGCAGCCACGCTAGAATCGTGCGACGTAGCGGGAGAGGCGCGATGGCAAAGAGATGGGTAGTGGTCCCGGCGCTGCTTCTGGGCGCGCTCCTGGGGTGCTCGGTGACCCGTCCGGGGACGCTCCAGAGGATGCCGGGTGGTCCAGTCGTCGACGTCAAGGTGACGGTGGAAAGCGAGGCGGCGTCGGTCGAGGGTGTCGATCCCCAGACGGGCGAGAGGCTACTAGGCCGCTTCCACGAGGAGCGCGCACCGGGCTCCTCCGGGGCGCCCAAAGTGAGTGCGGTACCGGCCGGGCCGAGTCCGGCCTTGCAGAGTGCGCGCGACACAACGCTGAAGCTCATCGGCACGCTCGATGGTGACCAGGGGACGCGCCTGCGCTGCAGCCTCGAGGTTCAGCGTCGCGTACTCATTCGCGGCGAGGGCTGGTGCCGCCCGATTGACAGCACTCGCGAGGCCACCCTCTATCGCCTGAAGTTCTGACCACCTGTGCGCCGGGGACTCCTGCCAACCGCATCGAACGGGCGCACTGTCCGCGCAACCCCCAGAGCTCTTCTCAGAAGACGAAACGCAGGTATCCGTAGGCGCCGCTCTGACGGTAGTCGATGACGAGGTTGGCCTCCTCCGGCTGGCCCTGGAACTTGAGGCTCGTCCAACTGTAGGCAGCGCCGAGGCCGACGTTGCGCGCAAAGTACCAATCAAAGCCCGCAAGAACATCGGTCAGTTTGCCGTGCTCTCCGGAGTAGGTGGCGTCGAAATACTCACCGCTCGCGCGCATGTGAAAGCGGGGCGAGAAGGCGAGGTCGTAGAAGAGTCCGAGTACCGGCACGGGCGCCGTCACGTCCTTGGCCTCCCTCTGGATGCCGGTTGGACCGCCGCCTGAACTGTTCGGCTGTGCTTCGAGCGTGGTGCGCCACCAGAAGGTGGAGACGCCGATGGAAAAGCCGGCCGCAAACGTCGGACTGGCGACAAACGAGTAGCGGTAGGAGAGCTTGACGAGGTCATCCTTGAAGGAAGAGGCAACCTGGCCGGTGACGTGGAAGAGTTGGCCGCCCCACTGGATATCGTGCTCAATCGCCTTATCCGCGGAGCGCGACCAACTCGAGTAGCCGAACGCGAGCGCGTGCCTTCGGCTGAAGCGATACGCGCCTTCGACCCGGACGCTGTTCAAAGAGCTCGTGAGGCCGAGATCCTTTTCCAAGTCCACGGTCGTACCCTGTCCAAGCGTCTCCGAGTCCAGTCGGACTGAGGTCTTGAAGTCGGAAGCCCAGGACCCAAGCCCGAGCTCGAAGTGCGCGAAGCTACCATCGCTGCGGCTGCCGTCCGCTTTCACGTGTGCCACGACGTTGGCTGCGCCCAGCAGTGCCGCCACAGAAACAACGAGAGCGCTGATGCGAGAATTCATGACGTACCTCCCATTGCTTCGGATGAGCTTGCTGGCAATATCGGCCAGCCACAGCGCCACCCGACGCGCGGCAATTGGAGCCAACCCAAGCCCGGTTCTCCTTCCACGTTGACCTATGCTGAGCATGGCAGGAGCGGTGGTCTGCACGGGTGTGACGCGGCGCAAGTTCCCGGCCGAGCTGCGCCTGGCGATAAATACGGAACGGCTCGGGCATAACTGCAGTCAGTTCGGCGTTTCTTAGTGCGGCAACGGTGCGCGCCCGAATATGCGGCGCGCGGGATGGAGGGGGCATGGCAGATCGTGTTGTCGTTACGGGCGCCAGCGGACATGTTGGCGGCGAGTTGGCGCGCCGGCTGCTCAGGCGCGGCACGAAGGTGCGCGTCATCGGCCGCGATGCGGCGCGTCTGCAGTCTCTCGTCGAGCTCGGTGCGGACGCAGCGACGGGCTCGGTTGAGGACGTCGCGTTCCTCACGCGAGTGTTCGATGGCGCGCAGGCGGTGTTCGCGATGATCCCACCTGACTTCGCCGCCAAAGATGTGCGCGCCTACCAGCGGCGGATCGCCCAAGTGTACGCGGGTGCGCTCAAGGTGGCCGGCGTGAGACGCGCCGTGAGTCTCTCAAGCATCGGGGCGGAGCTACCCGAGGGAAACGGCCCGATCGCGGGGCTCTACGACCTCGAGCAGCAACTGAACGGTGTCCCGAATCTCTCCGCGGTGCATCTGCGCGCGGGGTTCTTCATGGAGAACTTCCTGGGCAGCATCCCGCTGATCAAGGGCCAGGGCATCAACGGCGGTCCGGTCGGCACGGACGTGCCACTGGCGATGATCGCCACGAGGGACATCGCCGCCGTGGCGGCGGAGCTTCTCGCCACACCGAGCTTTGGCGGGCAAAGCGTGCGCGAGCTGCAGGGGCCGCGGGATTACACGATGGCGGAGGGGACGGCCATTCTCGGCCGCGCAATCGGCAGACCCGACCTCGCCTACGTGGCGTTCCCGTACGACGCGGCGCGGCAAGGTCTGCTCGGGTTTGGCTTCTCGGCGAGCATGGCGGACGCGTACGTCGAGATGGCAAAGGCGTTCAACGAGGGTCGCGTAAGGGCGCAGCAGCCGCGCTCGGCGGCGACAACCACGCTCACCACGTTGGAGGAGTTTGCCGCCACGTTCGCGGCGGCGTATCGAGCGAGTTAGCCAGAGCCGGGCGCACCACCCGTTTGCTGCGGCGCTCTCCCGAACTGACGCGATGAGACCTACAGTGGGCGTCGGCCACGGTTGCGTCGCGATGCTCGCGCCGTTGGTCCCGCGGTGGGATTTGGCACCGAATTTGGGAGAATGAGGCCGTGGCGCGCGGATCCGGTGATCGTGTCCGCGAAGCGCCGAGGGAGAGACCGCCATGCCAGCAACCCCCCACGTCGAGCAGCACTTCACCGCCAGCGATGCCGTGCGTGACGTCGTCATCGGGATGTCGGACGGTCTCACGGTGCCGTTTGCCCTTGCGGCGGGTCTCTCGGGCGCAGTGGCGTCGTCGAAGGTCGTCGTCACAGCCGGCTTGGCCGAGATCGCCGCCGGAGCGATCGCCATGGGGCTGGGTGGGTTTCTTGCCGCGCGCAGCGATGCAGAGCACTACGCGAGCGAGTACCGCCGCGAGGAGCGCGAGGTCGTTGAGAAGCCCGACGCGGAGCGTCAGGAAGTCGCGGATGTACTCAGCAGCTTCGGACTGAGCGAGGACGCGTCGGGGCCCGTGGTCGAGGCGCTCGCCATGCGGCCGCGCCAGTGGGTCGAGTTCATGATGCGCTTCGAGCTCGGGCTGGAGGAGCCAGAGCCGCACCGAGCCATCGTGAGCGGGCTGACGATCGCGGCCGCTTACATCGCGGGCGGCTTCATCCCGCTGTCGCCCTACTTCGCGGTGCCACACGCGGCCTCGGGTCTACCCTGGTCCGTGCTCGTGACACTGCTCGCCCTGCTCGGTTTCGGCTTCGTCAAGGGAACCTTCACTGGCGTCCGGCCTCTGCGCAGCGCACTCCAGGCCACTGCCATCGGTGGTGTCGCCGCTGGCGTCGCGTTCGCGATCGCGCGACTCGTGAGTTGACTACACCCCCTGGGCGGAGCGACTGCCGGGCCTGCGCCCGTCGGCCGAACGGCATCTATCATGGATGAAATATGAGCAATCATTGCCCGCGTAGCCGGCGGGTCGCGCAGCCGCTCTTTGTCGCCACCAGCGCTGTTGTGGCGCTGCTCGCGGGCACGCCGGCAAGGGCGCTGGAAACCGATCAGTACTTCGCTTGGAGAAAACCACTCCGTGACTCGAGTACTGCAATCAACGCAAAGTTCAACCTCGAGATCGAGCTGGCCCTGCGAGCCCTCGACCAGAACCGCGGCCAGCCACCGCCCTGCAGCGTCGTTGCGCTGAAGATTAAGGAGCGCATGCATTTCTTGATCTTCCAGGGGATTGAGGTCTGGGCCATGCAGAACCCATTGGTCGACCGCGTGCCTGCGCGCGAGGAGGAGAACACCTACGTCAGCGAGAGCATCTATGGGCAACACGGCCCTCTTGACCTGGCGCTCTGGATGCCACTGGCGCCGACGATCGAGGTCAATGGCGTTCGCTTTGGCACCGACAAGCTCTCGCACTTTGTTTCTTCCGGCTGGCGTTACCACCTTAGGTACGAGCGCGCACTCGAGAACGGGCTCTCGGAAGTGGACGCGGAGCGCACGGCAATCCGCTTCGGTGTGTTCGAGGAGAACACGATCCTAGGCAAGGGTGCGATCGGCGTGTTCTCGCGCGGCGACCTCGAAGCCAACTTCGGCGGCATGCGCTTTTTCGAGGAGCTCTGCCACGGCCCGGACCCGATGTTGGTTCTCAATCATGGGGGCTGGCGCCGGGCGCGCGCGTTTGACATCCGGCGCTACGTCAGCCCGGGCTGGGACGAGTCCTTTCAGATCTCTGTCTTCTCCAAGTCGCGCTGGCGCAAGGTGAAGCCCGCGTTGCTGGCCTACTGCGGTCTGTTGCAATCGCCAGAGGTGCGGCGGCAGCGCGCGTACTACCTCTCGATCCACACGCCGACGGCGACGGACGCGGTAATGGCGGAACGCATCCAGCAGGGAAAGCTCGAGGACCCGCAGCAGTTCAGCCTCGAAACGATCTGTCCAGCCGCATCCGCAGTGCCGCCGCGTCCACCTCCTCCGGCCCTAGCGCCGCAGTCTGACCAGGCGCCGGGCGACGTGCTCATGGATGCGGTGGCAGCAGCCGACCGTGCGCGCGAGTCGCGGCACTACCTACTACCCGCGGCGGATCTCTCGTACCCCAAGCGCGTGTCGGGCTCGCTCGCCGTTCTCTTCGCCTCTGTACCGACGTACCTCGACTGTCGGGGCGTGTGTGACATGCGCGGGATGGTCGCCCAGATCGAACCGGGGCTCGCCGGCGGCCAGGCGAGCCTTGGCTTCGCCCGCGTCATCGCGCAGGCGGGCGAGTTCGAGCGTGTGCTCTCGAAGTTCTATCTTGCTTATGGTGTAAAAGCGGCATTGCTGCGCACCTGGGGCGACTCGCCGCTCAATCCGGAGCATCAGACGCTGGCAGGAATCGAGGGCGAGTTCAGCATCGACAGGGTCAACTTTCGCCTGGGAGTTTTTCACCGCATCAGCAACATTGGGTCAAAGGAGGGCATCACTGTGACGGGCGGGCTGGGCTGGGGCTTCTGAGCAACCTGCTGCACCTGGCTTGCCGGTGGGTCCACGCTGGGATACCCTGCGGCACTATTGTGATCGGCCGCAAGGCCTGGGAGGGCAGATGAAAGGGGACGGACTCCGCAGGGCCGCCGTCGCCGCTCTGTTTGTGGTCATTGCGAGCGCCGGTGTCGTGGAGGCACAATCACAAGCAACGCTGCCTTTGCCGGCAGGCGTGAACCTGCCGTTGCCGTACGGCCTCGGACTTTCGCTCTACAAGCAGAGCCAGCCCTACACTGTCGACAGACTTGCGCTCGGCATCCCGGGAATCGACCCGGCGTTGGCGAAGGGCGTCAACGTCGACAATACAACCGAGACGGCCCACCTTACCTTCGATTATTGGGCACTGCCGTTCCTCGATGTCATGGTGCTGGCGGGTTACCTGCGCGGCACCACCGACGTCAACCTGTCCAGTATCAACATCGGCGTTCCCCTCAGCAACATCCAGGTCAAGTACAAAGGCTTGGTCTACGGCGCCGGCTTCACGCTCGCTGCTGGCTGGGACAAGTTCTTCGCCACCGTGACGACGCAGTACACGAACACGAGCCTCGACACCGAGCAGTCGTCGGTCTCGGCGTGGGTGGTCACGCCCAAACTCGGCTACACGTTCGGAAAAAGGGCAGCGTGGCTCGGCGCCATGTACGAGAACCCCGAGGAGAGACACAAGGGCACGATTACGGTGCCGTACGTCGGCCTTGTGCCCTACGACGTCACCCTGAGCGGCAAGGACAAATGGGGCTACCTGGCGGGGGTGAGCACCGGCATCAGCGAGCATTGGCTGCTGACGCTCGAGGGTGGCTTTGGCAAACGCACCTCGGGGCTCGTCCATCTCGACTATCGGTTCTAGAACGCGTTGCCGAACGAAACGTAGAGTTCGCCCGGCGTGTCGCCCGGCATGCGGTCGAGCTTCCAGCCGTACTCCACCCGCAACGGACCCACCGGGGTGTCCACGCGTAGGCCAAGACCTGCACCCCAGCGTATGCCAGCGGGCCTGATGTCGCGCCACGACGCCCACACGTTGCCGGCGTCAACAAAAACGGTGCCGCCGACGATGCTGTAGACATGGAAGCGCCACTCGAGGTTGCCGATGAGTTGTCCGGCGCCGCCGAGCGCGATGCGGTTTGCCTCGTCGTAGCTGCCGTCGGGTCCGTAGTCAAGCGTGCCCTCGGCGCCGAGCTTGTCAGTCCGGAAAGCGCGGTTGGTGACGGGCCCGCCAGCGTAGAAACGCTCGTCGATGGGCACGCGCAGGTTGTCGGTGGGACACGCCCCATCGCACGGGTTGCGAGGGTGGGTGGCGCCGAAGCGGAGGGACGCGGCGAGCACGCCGCTGCCGAGCGGTCGGAAGCCCGCAAAGGAAAGGTTGAGCTGGTCGAAGAGCGCCTCGGCGCTCAAGAAGTGGAACGTGCTCGTGAGCTGCGCCGAGATGAACACCCCTCGGCGCGGGGTGAAGACATCGTCGCGCGTATCCCACTCGATGATTGGTGTAATCCCGCTCATGGCGAGGGCCGTGTCAGTGCGTTCGATCTGAGAGAGCATCTGAGGTGGTGCGAACGGCCGCACGATCTTGTAGTCATAACGCACGAGGAAGCGCAGAGGCTTGCGCTTGCGGTCGCCGATTTCGATCCAGGACCCCTTGCGGATCACCGAGTAGTCGGGATAGGTCTGATCAGTGTGATAGACGGCGGCCCAGAGCGGTGTGCCGAGCCAGGCCAGCGCGGCGGGCTCGCGGAACGCGAGCTGCACGTGCCTCTCGATGTTGGAGCCGCGCAGCTCGAGCGTCAGGCCCCGTCCGGTGCCGAAGAGGCTCAGCTCGGACCACGTCACCGAGGCGCTCGCCCTTGCCACGGTGTCATAGCCGACGCCGAACGAGAGCGCCCTGGTCGGGGCTTCCGCGAGGTCGATCACGACGCCACGCTCGGCGCCAGCCTCCTGACCTGGAATGGGATGGACGCTGGCGCGCGAAAACAGACCGAGGCCGAGTAAGCGGCGCTGTGCCGCCAGTTGCGCCTGCGGGCCCGCGACCTGCCCGGTGCGCAGCCCCGCGACCTTGGCGACAACGCCGGGACGGGTCTTGGCGAGACCTGCGACCACGACACGCCCGACGACCGACTGTTCGCCTGCGGTGGCCGTGAGCGCGATGTCACACGTTCCATCCTGGCATTCGTGCGCGCTCATGACGGTCGCATCCGGGTAGCCGGCATCCTGCAGGGCGGCCGTCGCCAGATCGCGTGCCTGCTCCTCGGCGGCGGCGCTCCACGGGCCGCCCGATCTGATTGGCAGCTTGGGTACGATGATGCCGGGCGGGACGCCCGCGATCGCGACCTTGCCCACGACCCGACGCTGCCCCTCAATAATGGGGAACTCCACCGCCGCCGCTTGTCCTTCACGAACGATACGCGGAGGGTCAACTCTGGCATCGGCCAGGCCGTTCTCTCGCAGCGTCCCAAGGATCGACGCCTGATCGGCGGCAAGACTCTCGTCATCGACCGGCTCGCCGCCCAGCAAACGCTTTCCGCCCGGACGGACGCCAATGCGCTCCTTGATCGTCTTCGCGGGGACCGAGACGAGACCGGGGAAGCGGACAGCGGTGACCCTGAGCTGAGGTCCCAGCGTGACGCGGATGTCAAGCACGGACTGGTCGCCATCCTGACGGACCTCGGCGCTCACGCGCGCGAGCAGATGTCCCTGACGTTGTAGAAACTGCTGCAACCTTGTCGTCACGATCTCGGTGAGGGCCGGGTTGAAACGCTCGTCGCCGCGCAGGAACGGCAGTGCCTCCTGCTCGAGCGCCTTGCTCCGCTTGACGCCTGCCAGCTTGAGCTCATATCGCGGCCCGGGGCGCACCTTCATGTTGAGCTGTGCACCCGTGACCTGTTGGGACACCGTGGGCCGATCAACCTCGGCCTCCCAATAGCCTCGGCGCTGGAGCTGGCGCTCAAGCCGTCGGCGTGCCTGCTCGATTTTTGCCACTGTGAGGCGATCGCCAACATCGAAGCCACAAACATCCCAAAGCTCCTGCGCGCGCAGCGCGGCGCCTTCTGCGGCGAGCCCGGTGACGATGGTGGCTTTGCCAAGGTCGCCCGCAACGCGCACATGGACGGTGGCCATCTCAGGGTCGAACTGGAGGTTAGGGTCGAGACGCGCTTCTGGGTAACCCTCATCGCGCAGAAGCTGAGTCGCGCGCACAACGCTGGCCTCGAAGGCCGGCATCCTGAGCGCCTGGCCGGGCGTGAGCTCGAGCATGGCCGCGACCCGCTTCCTGAAACTTCGGGGCAGGCCAGAGACATCGACATCCGAAACCCGGAACGCCATGTCGACCCGCACGTCAACGCTGGCGCCTTCATCGCCGACCTCGACGGCGACGACCACATCGTCGACACGGCCCGTGGCGATGAGCGCTTGCACCCCGGCGCGAAGCTCCCAACGCGAGAGCTTGTCGCCCTCCTTGACGCCGAACGCCTCGCCCAGGCGCGTGATGTCCGCCATCGGCTTCGCCTCGATCTTCACCGACGCGACCGTGACCTGGCCCCACGGTAACGAGGCCGAGGCCAGGCTGGCGATCAGTAGCGCCGCTGCCATTGGAATTCCAGCGAGTAGGCGCCCGTCTCGTCGCGCTTCGCCTCGAGATAGAGGCCTGCAGCGAGCCGCCACCGGCTGTCAACCACTTGCTCTCGGTTCGAGGAGAGGTTGGTCGAGAGGGCGACCGTCCATGAGTGCGAAAGCTGTTTGACCACCGTGAGTCTGGCCGCGGGTTCGTTGGTGCTCGTGACGTAGAAGGGGTCGACGCGGAGCTGGTCCACGTTGAGAAGCGTCCGGGCGCGGTTGGTGACTGCGCCAGTGAGCTGCGTGCTGAGAAAGCTCGACGCCACGTTGCCGCTCTGCCACTGCGTCGCTTGGTCCGCCTTCTGCCCGGTCGAGAGCAGGGAAATGATGTCCATCTCGGGCAGCGGTGGGTTTGACGTGAAGGTCGGCGTGACCTTGTCGAGCGTGCCGGCGAGCCCTACCGTGATCTCGAAGTTCTGCACGCTGGCCCGCGCCAGCACGTCGATGAAAGGATCGATGCGGTCCGGGCGTGAGAACGCGACGGTGCCATGGTCGAGACTGTAACGCACACTTGCGAGGTCGATCTCGCCACCAGGCAGAGTCTCGACACGGCCGATCACGCCAGGGTGATCACTCGTGCCGACCACGCGCAGCTCGCCGCGTGCCGCCAGGCGCGCGGTCGGCATGTTGAGCTCGAGGGTGCCCGGAACCGTCACGAGGATGTTGAACCGGACCGCGTTTCCCTCCTGGGCGCTGACGCGCTGTGGCGCCATGATCTGGGACAGCATCAGCTTTTCGAGGCTGAGGTTCGGTGCAAAGTCCGTCCGGTCGAGGGTGAGCTCGCCGGTCACTGCTAGGCTGTCGAGTGGGCCGCCGACCCGCAGTGCGCCCGAGAGGACGGGCCTGACGCCAGCAAGCAGCGGCCAGGCCGTGTGAGCAGCGCCCACATTGAGATCGAGCTCAATGCGCGGGCTCAAGCGGATGAGGCCGGCACAGGTGACCTCGCCTCCGCCCCACCCGCCCCTCACATCGGTGATCTTGATCGCGTCCTCAACCAACTCGAATGTGCCAGCTATGCCGGTCACAGGCCCCTGCAAGCCGGGCACCTGCAGCGAGCCGCCTTTTACTCGCGCCACACCCTCGAAACGCGGGGCCGTGTCCTTGCCCAGGATTTCGCCTAGGATCTCAACTCGGCCGCTGGGACGGGAGCCCTTCCAGATCAGGCCCAGCAGAATTGCGGGAAGCTCGCCCGAGAGGTTGCCTGAAAGAGCCCCGTCCGGGGCGCGTGAACCCCGGACGAAGAGGGTGGAACGGGGTCCGACGAGGCGGGCGCCGACAAGCCGGATCGCGCCGCCCTCAATGGAGAAGCGCGCCGGCTCCTGCAACTCGGCTCGCTCTCCTTCTACATTCAGGACGAGCGCATCGAGGGCGCCGTCGACCTTTGGCAACGCCTTGGGTCCAATCGTGAGTGCGGCGTGGCCCGAAAGCGTGCCATCAAACGGCAGCTCTTCGCTCGCGAGCTCCTGTCCGAGCTTGCGAAGCGACGACACGCTGTACGTGAAAGAGCCGCTGAAGGCGCTCTCACGGCGCTGCATCATGCCGGCGAGGCGCCAGGTCTGGGGGCGCTCGAGATCGACCCGCAGCCCGTCGCGGTCGAGCGTGACCTGACCGTTGAGCCCGGAGGCGCTGCTGATCTTGAGTGTGCCGGCGGGCTTGTCGAACGGAAACGAGCCCTGCAGCGAGCAGTCGAGCACACCACCCACCAGACCGGCGAGGGGTTTGGAGATGCCTTCGAGGCCGAAGCCTCTGAGATCGGCGGTGACGAGCGCTTCACGACGATCGAGATTCGCGCTTATGGTCGCGGAGAAAGGGCCAACCTCGAGATTGTTTAGTTGAGCGACACCTTCGGCGACGCTGACACGAGCACTGCCGTCGCCGAACGGCACACCTGCAACCGCCACCTCTGCGAGCTTGAGATCCGCTTGCGCCGAGGGCGAAGAGAACGTACCGCCAACTGAGCCGTCGAGGTCGACCTTGCCGGAGAGCGGAGCCCGAATACCGCCCCACGCGAGCACGCGCGCCAGCGGCAATGCCTTGCCGAGCAGGTCGAACTGCATCTCCATGCCGTGCCCATAGCGGAGCTCTCCCTGGACAAGCACGCGCCCGCCGCCGACCGCAATCGCACCGCTGTCAACCACAAGCCGGCCCTGGCCGACTCGGAACGCCGCCTCGGCGCCATCAGCGGTGATTGGACCGAAGCTGACCGGCGCTGCCGCCACCTCGCCGGTGACGGTGAGGTCTGCGAACGGCCCAAAGAGACGCAGGGCGGTGACTACCTGGCCGTTGAGGTCGGCGGGGAGCACGTCGGTGCCGACCCAGCCGCGCAACAGGCGTGCCACGGCGGCAATCGGCGCGCCCTCGGCGCGCACGCTCCAGGTCGGAATCCAGCTCCCGAGCGAGAGCGGCCCCTCCCAGCGCACGGAGGCGCCAGCCATCCTCAAACTCGTCCCGGAAAAGCGCAGCGCACCATCGTGCGCGAGGCCGAGGACAAGGCGGCCCGAGGCCGGCACGTCGCCCGGTTGCTCGCGTAGGTCCACGACGGCGGTGCCGTCGCCGGCCTTGATCCGCTCTCCCGACCACGCGAGGTCGGCGTTGACGTGGGCGCGCGCCGAGAGGCCAGCGTCGTTGACGTGGATCTGGCGCAGGAAGGCGGTGATGTCGATGCCGTCGCCGCGCAACGCCACACGGTGGTGCCACGGTTCGCCGAGCGGGTCGAGCCGGTATGAACCCTCGATCTCGCCACCGGCGAACACGGCGCGCTGAAGCGATGCCTCGACCCCATCACGCGTGAGCTGTGCCTCGCCCTCGACCTCGGCGATGTCGAAGCCGACCACGCTGAGCCGCGGGCAACGGACAGCGGCGTTGATCCGGAAGCCCGTGCGGCTGACTTCGACCTCGGGGCTGGCGCTGGCGACGCCCGAGAAACCGACGTCAAACGCGAGCACGCGCTGCAGCTCCGCCAGGTCGACGTCGACATGGCCGGTCGCGTGCACGGAGCCATCCTGCCGTCTGCCGTTGGCCCGGGCGTCAATGCTCCAGCCCGGTCCATGGCCACGCACGCGGCGGGCCTCCCAGCCGTCCAGCGTCTGACGACCCCAGGCGGCGAGCGACCCCTCAATCGGCTGCAGCCCGGGGACGCGAACGGCAAAGCTACCAAGGTGAACAACGGCCGCGCTCGCCGGCTGGCTCGGCGATCCGGTCCAGCGTGCCTCGAAATCCCGGGCCTGGATCTCGATGCCGGAGGACAAGCCCAGCCGCTCAATGGTCACGTCGACAAGCTCGAGCTGGCGGACAACCACGTGCAGCCAGGAGGGGCCACTTGCGCCGGAGCTCTTCGGCACGTCGAGGTTGATGCGCAGCCCTTTGAGCCGCACCTGGCTCAGGACCACCTCGCGCTCGCGCACACGGAACTGGCTGAGCAGGGCCTCGCCGCGATCGAGGCGCAGCAGGGAGGCGCCCACGCCGCCGACCTCAACGCCGGTTACGACAACCTGAGGAGGAAACGCCGTGAGCCTGACGTCGGCGACTCGCACCGGCTCGGAGAGCACCATTGTCAGCTTGCGGGCGAGCGCCTGCGCCAGCCAGGCGCGCGCCGCCGGTCGGTTGAGCGCCACGAGCCAGGCCTGAATCATCACGATCCAGAGCAGCACCCCAAGCAGCACGGTGATGAGCGTGCGGCCGAAGCGGCGTTGCGCCTTTGCGCGGTCCATCGCAGCCTTATCGTAGGTGATACGTCAGTGATTTTGCCAACGTCTCAAACCTCGTGCACCACGAGCGACGTTGCGGGCGCCCTCCGGCTATCCGCCACGCCGGCCGCGCTCCGGCCCTTCAGAGCGCAGACGCGCCGTGAGCTCGGGCGGCATCTCCGGCACGGAGAGTTCGTTGCGGGCACGGCGGGACGCGACCTCCTGAGCTGCTGCTGTGGCCCTGACACCATCAATGACGCCGACGCTCCCCGCGTAAAGCGGGCGCGAGGGAAGCGCGAACGCGCTGCCCGCCGCCGCAACGATCTCCATGATGGCGAGATTGAGCTCCTCTGCGATGCCCGTGAAGGCATAGAAGTCGCGCGTTGCAATCCAACAGAAGATCTCGACGTGCAGGCTGGCCTCGCCGAAGCCGGCAAAGCGCACCCTTAGGCCTTCGGGCGATACACGGGGATCAGCGACGAGGAGACGCTTGATGTCGTCAAGGATGAGCGTGAGCTGAGCCGAACTGGTGCCGTAGATGAGCTTGAGCGTCGGGTTGAACAGGATCCGGTCGCGTTCGGTGAGGTTCTCAACGCGCGCGGAGGCCACGACGCCGTTTGGGATGGTGACGAGCGTACGGGCCGGCGTGCGCACGCGCGTCGAGCGCAACCCGACGTCCTCGACCGTGCCCATGTCCTGACCGATGATGACAAAGTCGCCGATCTGGAACGGGCGGTCGCCGGCGATCGCCATCGCCCCGAGGACGTTCTCGAGCGTTTTCTGCGCCGCGAACGCGATCGCCACGCCAGCTATGCCCAGGCCGGCGAGCCAGCCGGTCACGTTCTTGCCGAGCGCCATGAGACCGCCCAGCACCACGACCAGCGCCACGAACACCTTGGCAAACCGCGAGAAGATCGGCAGCAACCCAAGGCTGGGCTGATCCGTGCCCGCCCCGCCCGCTGCCGAGCGCACGTGTGCCACGCTGCCATCCACGAACCTGATCAGGAACCAGCCGAAGCCAACCAGTGCGAACAGCTTCCAGAGCGTGCGGGCGAGATCCTGAGCTCCGGGCGAGAGGCCAAAGGTGGGGGCGGCGACTACGAGTAGCGCCGCCCACAGGATGAAGGCCGCGGGGCCGTCAAGCGCCGCGACGACGACATCGTCCCAGGTCAGAAGGCTTCGCCGCGCGAACCTGGCCAGGAGCCGAACCAGAAGATGGCCGGCGCGGCGGCTGACGAACCAGCCGAGGGTGAGGGTTACGACGATGGCGAGCCACTGCCAAAGCTGAAGGTCGGCGACACTCTGCGAGAACAGGAACGCGGGCAGGCGATCGACGAACCAGATCGTCCAAGGGAAGGCGTAGAGGTGGCCGATCGAGGCGACGGTTTGCGGCGAGATCGTCCAGACGTGCCCAAGCTCGGCATCCCAGCGGTGGTTGAGAACGATCTTCACCTCGTGCCGGCCAACCGGCACCACTGCGATGCGCTCCTCATTGTCGGGAACGCCGACCTCCGGCGCACCGCTGGGATCGCTCGACACGGTTCTGGGGTCGATCCACGCCCGGCGGATCAGGCCGACCATGAGCCGACGGGCAAGCCGAGGACCCGCGCTTGCCTGTTCCGTGTTCGGGATCTCGGAAAGGTCGAGGTAGTGCGCCGCGACATCGAAGCGACCGGCCTCGCAAACGCTCTCGAACCCCGCAATCGCCTCGCGCGGCGACCCCCGCCTGACCTCCGGAGGCGTTGCGCCCAGGCCGGGGTTAAGAGGCTCGGCGCCAAGCGCCGGCTCTCCTTTGACGAGGACGCGGTTCCAGAACGGTGCGCTGGCGACGGTGCGCGGCTCGAACAGCCACACGCGCGCGCCGTCGGGAGCCGTGACCCGGTGGAGCCGCACCTCGCCCCGGATGCCGGCGCGCTCGAACTCGGCGACGAGCAGGCGAGCGACGGCACGACCTTGGATCGTCGGCCCCTCGGGATCCTCGCTGGTGACGGCCTCACCGGGCACCTGCAGGAGCCGGAGGACCTGGTAGAGCTGCTCGGCCACGAGCGGTCCTAGCTTGAGCTGTTCGGCCGGCGCGATTTCCTGCAGGTCAAGCAGGTGGGCGGCCGCGTCGAACCGCCGGGCGCTGGCAAGCGCCAAGAAAGATCGCCACGCTGCTGCGGGCGTCGATCGCTGTACGTCAGGCGGCGGCGTGCCGAGGCCGGCGTTGAAACCGCTGCCGCTTGTGCTCGGCAGGGGGGGAATACCCGCGTGCGCGGGCGCACCCAAGAGCGCCGGAAGCACGGTGAGCACCATCACCAGCCACCTGCCGTGGGAACGTGGCCGGCGTCCGTATTGGACCGACAGACCAATGCACCGCATACGACCTCCTACCGTTCAAACTAGCAGCGACCCGCGCGCGTTCGGGCGCGCGGCGTTGCCGCCCAGCCGCGCTGCGCTCTCCGGCAGCAGGATTGAGTTCACGACGCCGGACCGCTGAGTGCCTCCCGAACGAGTTGCTCTTGCTCGAACTGGTGCACGCGCGCCGAGCCGGTCGCGGGGCTCGCATTGGCGGGGCGTCCGACGTAGCGCAACGGTAGCGCCGGCGCGAGCTCGCGCAGGTGCGGCGCAACGAAGCTCCAGGCGCCCATGTTGGCCGGCTCCTCCTGTACCCAGCGAAGCTCGCGGAGCTGGGAATGCGCGTGCAGGACGGCGACGAGATCGGCCGCCGGGAAGGGATAGAGCTGCTCCACGCGCACGACCGCGGCATCAGTGCTTCCGGTTCGGCGGCGCTCGGCAATGAGCTCGAACGCAACCTTGCCGGTGCACAACAACAGGCAGCTCGCCTGCGGCGCCGGGATCGGATCCGGGAGCGTCGCCTGGAACGTGCCCGCGAATTCACTCGCATGGCTCTTCGCCGCCTCGGCGCGCAGCAGGCTCTTCGGCGTCATGACCACGAGCGGGACACCGTCGCCGACATGAGCTTGGGCGCGCAGCAGGTGGAAGTACTGCGCTGTGGTCGTCGGCACCGTGACGCGCAGGTTGCCGGCCGCGCACAACTGCAGGAAGCGCTCTAGGCGCGCACTCGAGTGCTCCGGCCCCTGTCCCTCCGCCCCATGCGGCAGCAGCAACACGAGCCTGCTGTGCTGCTGCCACTTCTCGGCGGCGGCGGCGATGAACTGATCGATAACGACCTGAGCGCCGTTGGCAAAGTCGCCGAACTGAGCCTCCCAAAGCACGAGCGCCGTTGGGCGACTCACGGAGTAGCCGTACTCGAAACCGAGCACCGCGTACTCGGATAGGAGACTGTCGTAGACGGAGAATGACGCCTGCGCCGGGTCAAGGTGTTGGAGCGGAATGTGCTCCGTGCCGGTGTGCTGGTCGACAAGCACGGCGTGCCGGTGCGAGAACGTGCCCCGCCTCGAGTCCTGCCCCGACAGGCGTACCGGGATGCCCTCGAGGAGCAGCGTGCCGAACGCTAGGCACTCGGCGGTGCCCCAGTCGACCGCGTCCTGCGCCAGCATCTGACAGCGCTGGGCAAACACTCGCGCCAGCTTGGGGTGGACGTTGAAGCCGTCAGGCAGCGCGGCGGCGCGTTGCAGGATCTGCTCGAGGGTGGCAAGCGGCACGCTCGGCGCCGGCGGCAGCAACGTCGCCAGCACTCGGCGGTTGGGCGCCGGGATGTTTGCCGGTGGCGCGCTTCCTTGCGTCGCCGCGAACGCGGCTTCGAGCCGATCCTGGAAATCCTTGAGCGCAGCCTCAGCTTCCTGAAGGCTGAGATCGCCACGGTTGACGAGGCGTTCGGTGTAGAGCTTGCGTACCGAGCGGTGGTCGCGAATCCTCTCGTACATGATCGGTTGCGTGAAGGCGGGCTCATCCGCCTCGTTGTGACCGTGGCGGCGGTAGCCGATCACGTCCACGACCACGTCTTTGTTGAATTCGCGCCGGAATTCAAGCGCAAGGTCGATGACATGCGCACACGCCTCAGGGTCGTCGCCATTGGCGTGGAAGACCGGCGCCTGAACCATCTTGGCGACGTCGGTGGCGTACACCGACGAGCGTGCATCGGCGGGCGAGGTCGTGAAGCCGATGCCGTTGTTGACGACGATGTGGATCGTACCGCCGGTGCGGTAGCCGGAGAGGGCGCTCATGTTGAGCGTCTCTGCCACCACGCCTTGGCCGGAGAACGCGGCGTCGCCGTGGATCAGCACGGGCAGCACCTCGACGCGCGCACTGTCGCCGCGCGCGTCCTGGAGGGCGCGCGCCATCCCCTCGACCACCGGATCGACCGCTTCGAGGTGGCTCGGGTTGGACGCCAGCGTGATGTGGAGCTGTGCCCCCGACGGGCTGGTGAAGGTGGCGGTGGCGCCAAGGTGGTATTTGACGTCGCCGGTGCCCTCGCGGCTGGAGGGATCGAGCGCGCCATCAAACTCGCGGAAGATCTTCTCGTAGCTTTTGCCGAAGATGTTGGCGAGCACGTTGAGGCGGCCACGATGCGCCATGCCGACGACAACGTCCTTGACGCCGTCTGCCGCCGTGAGCGTGAGCAGGCGATCGAGCATCGCAATCAGCGCCTCGGAACCTTCGAGCGAGAAGCGCTTGTGCCCGATGTACTTGGTGTGCAGGAAGCGTTCGAACGCCTCGGCGGCGTTGAGCATCGTGAGAATGCGGCGCTTGGCCGCCGCGTCGAGCCAGCCGGCCGGGTCTGCGCCCTCGACACGGCGCTGGATCCACGCTTTCTGATCGGGCTCCTGGATGAACATGTACTCGACGCCGAGCGTGCCGCAGTACGCCTCACGTAGGACATGCTCGATCTCGCGCAGCGTCGCGCGCTGTTGCGTACCGAGACCGCCGGTGTAGAACTCGCGGTCGAGGTCCCAAAGCGTCAGGCCGTGGTGCTCGAGCTCGAGCTCGGGGTGCGACGGGATCTCGCTGCCGAGCGGGTTCAGGTGCGCGACGAGGTGGCCGCGCACGCGGTACATGTTGATGAGCGCAAGCACGCCCGCCTGCTTTTCCACCAGAGCTTCAGTGCTTCGGTCGGAGATGTAGGGGTTGCTGTCGGGAGCCATGCGCAGCGGCTTGTGCGGCGCCTGCAGCGAGGCGAACACCTCCTCGTAGAAGCCGCCGTCGCCGTCAAGCAGCTCGGCAACGTGAGCAAGGAACGCCGCGCTCTCGGCGCCCTGGATGACGCGGTGGTCGTACGTGCAGGTGAGCGTGAGCACCTTGCTCACGCCTAGGCGAGCGAGCGTGTGCCGGTCGGCGTGTCGGTACTCGGCGGGGTAGCCGATGCTTCCTGCCGCCAGGATGAGACTCTGACCCCGCATCAGGCGCGGGATCGATTGCGTCGTGCCGAGCATGCCCGGGTTGGTCAGGCTCACGTTGGTGTCGGCGAAGTCGTCGAGCGTGAGCTGGTTTGATTGCGCCCGACGGAGGAGCTCGTTGTAGGCGGCGAAAAAAGCGGCAAAATCGAGCGTGTCGGCGCGCTTGACGGAGGGCACGACGAGAGAACGACTGCCATCCTTGCGCACGACGTCAACGGCCAGCCCGAAGTTGACGTGCTCGGGGACGATGTGGCCGGGCGTGCCGTCGATGTCGGTGTAGATCGAGCGCATCCCCGGCAGCGCGTGCAGCGCCTTGACGAGCGCCCATGCGAGCAGGTGCGTGAAGCTGACCTTGCCGCCGGAGAGCTCCGCGAGATGCTGGTTGAGCAGGCGGCGGTTCTCCTCGAGCAACTTGACCGGAATCGTGCGTACCGAACTGGCGGTCGGCACGGCGAGGCTCGCCGACATGTTCTCGGCGAGACGGCGAGCGGCGCCGACGAGAGGCTCGGCGCCAGCTTCCGGCTTGGCCGCCGCCGGCGCGCCAGGAGAGGGCTCAGCCGGGACCGCCAGAGTCTCGGACGGTGGCACGACTCGGCTCGCGGCCGGGCGGTAGTCGGCAAAGAACTCCTTCCAGCTCGAGCTCACCGAGTCAGGGTGCTCGCGGTACTCACGGTACATTTCATCGATCAGCCAGACGTTGGGGCCAAACGAGGCGGCGCTCTTTTTCTCGTCAGACATTTCGCATTCCTTGGACCAGCGTGCACATTCTAGCAACGGCCTCTCATCTCAGCGTGCTCCCGCCCGGGAACTGACATGGGTGTACGCGCGGTGCGCCCGTGGCACCGATCGCATCTCGCCGCGGGGCACCGTACAATCTGTAGGCCATGCCCACACCCACAGTCCTCGTGCTGGCGTTGCTCGCCTTCGTCGTTGTCGTCGTCGGTCGTCTGGTTTGGCCGCGCGCGGTCCGGCCACTGACGGGTGGTCTGCTCCTCTTCGGCGTCGCCGCGCTCGTGCAGTGGTTTGTGGTCTTGGCAGCGGCGGGGAGCGCGTGGGAGAAGTATGCCGAAGGCGCGTTCCTGCTCGCGATCGGCTATCTCGCCGTGCGGGTGTTCGTAGTGCTGGTCTTCGATGCCCTGTTCGTGCGGCGAGTTGGGGTGCCGGTGCCGCGCCTCGCACGCGACGTGATCGCCCTGCTGCTCTACCTGCTGGTTGCAGCGCTGATCCTCAAGATTGGCTTCAACACCAACGTCGGGACATTGGTCGGCGGCGCGGCGCTCGCAACCATAGTGCTCGGCTTCGCGTTGCAGGAGACCTTCGGGACGTTGCTCGCCGGCCTCGCGCTCACCTGGGAGCGGCGGCTGGAAGCCGGCACCTGGGTTGAGATCAGCGGCATCGTGGGCGAAATCGAAGAGCTCGGCTGGCGTTCGCTCGTGCTGCGCACCACGCTCGGCGTGCGTGTGGTGCTGCCCAACTCGCTGGCGGCGCGCGAGCGCGTCAACCTGCTCGGCGACGGCACTGCCGAGGTCGCGGTGCCGGTCAGGTTGGGTGTCGGGTACGGGACGAGGCCGCACCAGGTCAAGGCCGTGTTGGCTGCAGTGGCGCTCGACACGCCGCTGGTGCTCAAAAAGCCCGCGGCCCAAGTGCTCACGCACGAGTTCGCGGACAGCGCGGTGATATACGAGTGCCGGCTCTGGACGCATCAGGCGTGGAAGGCAGCGGATATCACGGATGACTTCCTGTCCTGTGCCCACGCCGCGCTGCAACGCGCCGGCATGGAGATCCCGTTCCCACAACGTGCCGTCCACCTTGCTCCGGCGCCGGCGCCGGTGGACACGACGGCGCGCTGCCTCGATGCGCTCGCGCGCTGTGCGCTGTTCGCGGGTTTGCCCGAAGGCGCGCTCGCCCTGCTCGCCGGCACCGCACGCGTGCAGGTCTATGCGCCGGGCGAGGCCGTCGTGCGCGAGGGTGAAGCCTCGCGTGCGCTGTTCGTCATTGCTGAAGGTGAGGTCGTCGTCGAGAAGGGCGCCGGGGAGCTTGCGCGCGTCGGCGCCGGCGAGGTATTCGGCGAGATGGCGTTCCTGTCGGGGGCGCCGCGTGCTGCGACCGTGCGCGCGCTCGGCCCGCTCGCCGTCGTGGAAGTGGACAGTGAGGCGCTCGGCAGATTACTGGCTGAGCATGGTGAGCTGGCGCAGGAGCTCGCGGGCCGCGTGGCCGCACGTGAGCGCGAGCTCAGGGCGCGCGCCGAGCTCGCAGACGAGGGTCAGACGCACCGGAGCCTTGCCGGCTTCCTGCTCGAGCGCCTGCTCCGCCTCGTCCGGCACTAGGAACCTGTCCGAGTAGGCGGGTGCGGGCGACTTGGTCTCGCCGAGGCTGGTCGGCGCGGGCGGTGGCGCAGAAAACACGCGCGTGTCTTGCGATCTAATCACAAAATCCCATTGATTTGGTTGACTTTATGAGACGTTTCTTTATAGTGCGCCGCGGAGGGGGAGAGTGACCGCGTACATCCCAATCCTGTTCTTCACCGTCGTCGCCATCGTCTTCCCGATCGTCACCCTGTTGATCGCCAAGCTGATTGGCGCGGGCCGCTTCGACCCGGTCAAGGCCGAGCCGTACGAATGCGGCAACCCGATCACGAGTGAGGCGCACGAGCACCGCTTCTCGGTGCGCTTCTACCTAATCGCTGTGCTGTTCGTGGTGTTCGACGTGGAGACGGTGTTCCTGTTTCCGTGGGCGGTGATGTTCCGCAAGCTCGCGCTCTTCGGCTTCGTCGAGATGTTCGTGTTTCTCGCCATCTTGGTTGTGGGCTACGTCTATGCCTGGCGCCGGGGGGCGCTGCAATGGGTCTGATCGAGAACCGTTTCGCACCGAACATCCTGATCACAAGCTACGACACCATCTTCAACTGGGCACGGCGCTGGTCAGTGTGGCCGCTCCAGTTTGGCCTCGCCTGCTGCGCGATCGAAATGATGGCGGCGATGGATCCGCGCTTTGACCTCTCGCGTTTTGGCATGGAGGTGTTCCGCGGCACGCCCAGGCAGGCCGACCTAATGCTCGTCGCTGGCACGGTCACCGAGAAGATGGCCCCGATCGTCACGCGGCTCTACGCCCAGATGGCCGAGCCCAAGTGGGTGCTTGCGATGGGGTCGTGCGCCACCAGCGGCGGTCCCTACAAGACCTACGCCGTAACCCAGGGTGTGGATCGCCTGATCCCGGTGGACGTTTACGTGCCGGGTTGCCCGCCGCGGCCAGAGGCGCTGATCTACGGTCTGATGCAGCTCCAGCGCAAGATCGACCGCATGACCATCGCGAGGAAGGCTGTTTAGGAGGTCCGCATGGCGGAGCAGGAACCCGTAACGCCGCCGGCACCGGCTGTGCCCAAACCGCCGTGGGAGGAGAAGCCGGTCCCGCCCGCGCCGGTCGAGGCGCGCACGCACGCCCAAGTGGTGGAGATCCTCAACCTTCTTCCTGACGCCGTGCTCGGGGCGGTGGAGTTCGCCGGCCAGATCACGGTCGCGGTGCCGCACGAGCGCATCCTCGAGGTGTGTCGCGTGTGCAAGGGTGCGCTCGGCTACACGTTCCTTGTCGATCTCACGGCGGTGGACTGGAAAGAGCGCCCGGAAGGGCGCTTTGACGTCGTCTACTGGCTGCACCGCTTCACCGACTCGCGCCGCCTACGCCTTAAGGTGCGCGTCGCGGATGGCGTCGAGGTGGCCTCGGTCACGACCGTGTGGAAGACCGCGAACTGGATGGAGCGCGAGGTGTTCGACATGTTCGGCGTCTACTTCGCCGATCATCCCAACCTCGAGCGCATCCTGACCTGGGAGGGCTTCAACGGCCACCCGCTGCGCAAGGACTTCCCGCTCGAAGGGATCGACACGGGCGCGGCGATCTACCCGGACGTGTTTCCGTCGGGCGGGGGACCGGTTGCGGGCGGGGAGGGCGAGTGATGAGTCATCCCGAGCTCCTAGAGCCCTTTCCCGATAGCGAGGAGATGGAGATCTCCTTTGGCCCCCAGCACCCCGCCACCCACGGGGTGCTGCGTGTGCAACTGCGCCTCGACGGCGAGCGCATCGTAGACGCGCAGCCGGTGATTGGCTACCTGCACCGCGGCACTGAGAAGATTTTCGAGCGCGAGACCTACAACGGCGCCATCCCCCACACCGATCGCTTGGACTACACCGCAGCCGCAACCGCGAACCAGGGGTTGGTCGGTGCGGTGGAGAAGATGATGGGCGTCACGGTGCCGCCACGAGCCGCCTACATCCGCATGATGTTGGCGGAGCTGCAGCGGATCGCGTCGCACATCATCTGGCTGGGGACGCACGCGCTTGACATCGGCGCACAGTCGCCGTTCTTCTACACCTTCGAAGAGCGCGAGAAGATCCTCGACCTTTTCGAGGAATACTGCGGCGCGCGGCTGACGCTCAACAGCATGCGGGTCGGCGGCCTGCCATTCGATCTTCCAGAGGGGTGGACCGAGCGCTGCCGCACATTCATCGACCAGCTCCCGGCGCGCATCGCCGAGTGGGAGCGCCTGCTCACCAAGAACCGGATCTGGAGGCTGCGCACTGTTGGAATCGGGGTGATTTCGATTGCCGACGCGGTCGAGTGGGGGCTGACCGGTCCGCCGCTGCGCGGGTCGGGGCTGAGGTGGGACATCCGCAAGGTGTTCCCCTATGACCGCTACGACGAGATCGACTTCGAGATCCCGACCGGTGAACACGGCGACACGTACGACCGTTACCTCGTGCGCATGGAGGAGATGCGGCAGTCGGTGCGCATCATCCGACAGTGCCTCGACGCCCTCCCCGACGGGCCCGTGATGGCCAAGGTGCCGAAGGTGATCAGGCCGCCGCTGGGGGAGGCGTACTTCTCGGTGGAGGGGCCCAAGGGTGAGCTCGGCTACTACGTGGTTGCAGACGGCAGCACCAACCCGTACCGCCTGCACGTGCGGCCCTCCTGCTTCATCAACCTACAAGCGCTGCCGGAGCTGGTGCGCGGCCACCTCGTGGCGGACCTGATCGCGGTGATCGGCACGCTCGACATCGTGCTCGGCGAGATCGATCGCTAGGGAGGGGCGATGGCGAACCCGTGGATTGCCTACCTCGTCGTGCCGTTCGTCAAGATCGTCGTCATCCTCCTTGTCCTCATCTTGGTTGCCGCCTACCTCTCGTTCTTCGAGCGCAAGATTCTCGCCTACATGCAGATTCGCGTCGGCCCGAACCGCGTCTGGCCGCGCGGCTGGCTGCAGCCGATCGCCGACGCGCTCAAGCTGTTCGTCAAGGAGATCGTGATACCGGCGCGCGCCGAGCGTCTCGTCTACCTGCTCGGGCCCGTGATCATGATCATCCCCGCGCTCGTCGTTTTCTCGGTGATTCCGTTTGCCCCTGAGGGTACCTTCTTTGGTCTGCTCAAGCAGCCGATCGCACCCTACCTCACCGACGTGAACATCGGCATCCTGTTCCTGCTCGGTGTCTCGTCGGTCGGCGTGTACGGGGTCATCCTCGGCGGCTGGGCGTCAAACAACAAATTCTCGCTTATGGGTGGTCTGCGATCGGCCGCGCAGCTCGTGTCGTACGAGGTGCCGATGGGCTTCTCGGTGGTTGCGGTGCTGCTGATGGCGAACAGCCTGTCGCTCGTGAAAATTGTCGAGGCGCAAAAGAACGCCGGCGTCTGGTACTTCCTGCCCGGTTTCGTCGCGGCGTTCATCTACTTCGCCTGCGGCGTCGCCGAGACCAACCGCAACCCGTTCGACCTGCCCGAGGCGGAGTCGGAACTCGTGGCCGGCTTTCACACCGAGTACTCGGGCATGAACTTCGCGTTCTACTTCCTCGCCGAGTACGCCAACATGGTGGTCATCTCGGCAGTCACCACGGTGCTCTTCTTCGGCGGCTGGCTGCGGCCCTTCCCGAACGTGGCCGCGCTCGCCTTCCTGGACGTGATCCCACCGTTCGTCTGGTTTGCCCTGAAGGTCGGGTTCTTCCTCTACTGCTACATCTGGTTCAGGGGGACGTTCCCGCGCTACCGGTTTGACCAGCTCATGGCGCTCGGCTGGAAGGTTTTTCTGCCGGTGAGCCTGGTCAATCTTCTCGTGATCGGGCTGGGCGTGCTCTTGATCGGAGGCCCGCGATGAGCCTCGGTAGTTACCTGGCCTCGCTGCTGCCTATTGACCTGGCGCAGGGCTTGGGCGTCACCGGGCGTTTCTTCTTCATGCGCAAGGCGACGATCCAGTACCCGGATGTCAAGCCCGTGCCGAAGCCGCGCTTCCGCGGCATGTTTGGCTTCAACGAGGAACGCTGCATCGTCTGCCACAACTGCGCCAAGGCGTGCCCGATCGCGATCATCCACATCCGCGACCACTTCGAGGAGATCGAGGTGGACGGCAAGAAGAAAAAGAAGAAGGTCCTTGACCGTTTCGACATCGACGTCAAGCGTTGCATGTTCTGCGGCCTGTGCGAGGAGGCATGCCCGACGGAGCCGGTGGCGATCTGGCTCACCACAATGAGTTACGAGATGGCCGCCTACGAGCGCAACGAGCGCCTCTACTACGACAAGGAGCGGCTGCAGAACTGGGACGGCGTGCAGCCGTACCCGGGCGTGGTTTCGCCCGAGGCGGGTCAACTGCCGAATGATCCGACTGGCGGCAAGGCGGCCAAACCGGAGGAGCGGCGCTGATGGACTGGCTCGTCACTCACTTTGCGGCCATCGTGTTCTACACGCTCGCTGCTGTTGCGGTCTTGGGCGCCGTCGGCGTGCTGGGCTTCCGCTCGCCGGTGTATGCGGCGCTTGCGCTGCTCGCGACGTTCTTGGCCGTGGCCGGCCTGTTCGTGTTACAGCACGCAGAGCTGATCGCCGCGGTGCAGGTGCTCGTGTACGCCGGCGGCGTCATGGTGCTCTTCCTCTTCGTCATCATGCTGGTGAACGTGCGCACGCTGCCGCGTGAGCCCCAGTACCTGAACCGGCTCTTGCCTGCGGCAGTGGGGTTGGCGATCCTGCTCGCCGTCCTGCTCGGCATCGGGCTGTTCCCGCTGGCGCTGCGCGCGCCTGCAAGCTCGGCCCCGCTGCAGCAAGTCGCCGGCCAGACGCTCGGCAACACTGAGGCGGTGGGATGGAGCCTCTACCGTGACTTCCTGCTGCCTTTTGAAGTCGTATCGGTCGTTCTGCTGGTTGCGATGATCGGTGCGATCGTCATGGGTCGCAAGCCGACCGGAAAGGAAGGCGACACGTGATCACGACAGCGCACTACCTTGTGCTGTCGCTCATCCTCTTCGCCCTTGGCCTCGTCGGTGTCATCGTGCGGCGCAATTTCATCACCGTGCTGATGTGCGTTGAGCTCATCCTCAACGCCGTCAACATCAACTTCGTTGCGTTCTCGCGCCAACTCGGCGACCTCACCGGGCAGGTGTTTGTGGTGTTCGTGATCACGATTGCGGCTGCCGAGGCCGCCATCGGCCTTGGCATCATCATCGCGCTCGCGCGGCTGAAGCAGACCGTGAACCTCGACGAAGCCAACGTGATGGAGGGTTGAGCATGAAGGACCTGCTCTGGCTGATCCCCCTCTTTCCGCTCATTGGCACGATCGTCAACGGCCTGATCGGCAATCGGCGCGGCTGGTCGCACCGGGCCACGTCGCTTGTCGCGCTCACGGGCTCGGGGCTGGCGATGGCGTCAGGCTTCGCCGCGATCGCCGACTGGGCTCGCTCCGTAGGCACGCACGCGGTCCACGTCAACCGGGTTTTCACGTGGATCCCGGCCGGCTTTGGGCAGACCTTCGACGGGCTGCTCGCTAACCTGTCGATTGACTACGCGCTTCGTCTCGACTCGTTATCAGCGGTGATGTTGTTTTTCGTGACCTTGGTTGGGTTTTTGATTCATGTCTACTCGGTTGGGTACATGCATGGCGAGGGTGAGCGGGCCTACGCGCGCTACTTTGCCTACTTGAACCTCTTCATGTTTGCCATGCTCACGTTGGTTTTGGGCGCCAATCTCGTGGTTTTGTTCGTCGGTTGGGAAGGCGTTGGGTTGTGCAGCTATCTCCTG
>Ga0209048_10000016_pt1 | contig 140478 bp, 236 predicted proteins | sample FrelakmetCRP12CR_FD_187146 | JGI IMG/M metagenome (GOLD analysis project Ga0209048, IMG submission 187146) | Freshwater lake sediment microbial communities from the University of Notre Dame, USA, for methane emissions studies - CRP12 CR (SPAdes)... | ecosystem: Environmental > Aquatic >...
CTAGCCTCCCTGTCCCTTGCCTCGGGTGCTGCCTCAAAATTCGAGGTGAGCTGCATCCGCTTTTCCCAAGATTAAGTGCGCTTTCTCTAGCCACTTTGCTCGCCCTGCGAGATTGCCATTTGGTGAGAAGGCCCAGGATGGGGTTCCGGCCCCAAAAGGAGTTTGAAGTCCTCTGCGTACATCCTGCCTCCGGGAGCTGGCAAAGCCCCGCTTTTTTGGCTGATATGGCATTGCCCCCTGAGAGATGGAATAGAATCATGGGCTAAAGCTATCATATCCCCCAGCCCTTGCATATCAGGCTTTCCCTGATTTTTCAATTTTTTTTCTAAGGGATATCCCCTAGGGGCACCCCCTGGATTGCCTGTTATACGAATAGATGATTACCTTTACATGAACTGAAACTATTATATGAACTATTACCACGTTACTTCTATCATTCCCCTGTTTCCCCTGGTTGTATGCGTTGTATGCGTTGTATTCCCCTGTTTCCCCGTATCTCCGTTGTATTCGTTGTATTCCCCGTTGTATGCGTTGTATGCGTTGTATTCCCCGTTGTATTCCTAGTATTCCTTAGTAGGGGTTGTATCCGTTGTATTCCCCTGTTTCCCCCGAAGGGGGTCGCCATGTAAGTCAGGAAAGATTACCCTAACACTACCAATACACCCCAAACAACCAGCATATACAAGTAAGTCCCACTCCATCACCCAGGGATTCACGGGCTTACATCGGCAGCACATTCATACACAGTCGTATACGGGCTATTAGGAGTATGACCCCCAGATTTAGGGATTCACGGGGCTTTACGTAAGTATGTATTGCAGACACACAACTGGAAGCAGGTGCTTTTATGTTTCGTGTATATCAGTATGTATTTAAGGAAGTGCGTCTTAGGGGAGCTGGGAGTATGTTTATAGGTAAGTAAGTCCCCCCAGGCACAAAGACTTAGTATACTTAGCTATGTGGGGACTATATGAAACTGACTCCCACATCAATTAAAATCGGGTATTACGGAGTACTCCTGAAACTTGATTTACTTTGTTTGTGCGTGGTTCGGAGTTTAGAGATGGAAGTTTACCCGTACCGAAAAACCTCATTACACTTGCGGTATCTATTAAACTTTAATATCTTGTGATACAGGAACGCTGTTTATAGGTAAGTAAGTCCCCCAGCGCTTAATACTTACTTACGGTGCTCCAGAAGGGACGACATACACGCACTTTGCTACTCGCTATTGAAATTATACTATTGCGTTCTATGACAGAGATTCGCGTATCTGTTTATCTATAACTGTCTTCGCTTCGTCATAGTCTGTCTTAGCGTCCTTGAGACTTACGCTAAAAGGGCTATTGCATCTAGTACATTCGTAATGCAATATAGGTTGCTCAGTTAGTTCTTGGAGCATAATAACCCTATTGTGGTATTTCTCAGGAATCCGTCCCCGGTATATCCACGTGTGTACCGTAGACTGATCTACCCCAAGTATTCTACCGATCTCACTGATACTTAAAACGCCTGAAACTAACCATTTCAACATATACGTTCTCCCATGCAATAGTATTATTTCTCTACTGAGTATACAAGTATTTGATTGATGCAATAGAGTTATCTTATCATAGTTTGAGTGGGTATGCAATTCCTATATCGCATAGAATTTTTACGTATACGTACCACGTACGTAAGTACGTATCGCAAGACACACGTCGGATACACCTATTTTGTCTTTCGTAGTACGTTTGTATATAAATAAATAAGTAAGTCTTCTACAGAAAGGAACATACGCTAGGACGTACCTACTTACATCGCCCCAGAAGCACCCTGTAAGTTTCTACGTATGTAAGTAAGTCCCCCAGCGCTGGAAACTAACTCAGAGACGAACATACTTACACCCACTGGGGACGTACAAACTTACACGACAAAAAACAACAGTCGGATACACCTCTTTTGTGTTTCGTGTATATCAGTAAGTCAGTCGGTCGCCGTTGGAATGAGGTGCTTTTGTGTTTCGTGTAGCTAAGTAAGTAGGGGGTTCCCCGATGTCGGGCTGGGGAGTTCCCCTAGGTCGTAAGTAGGGGGTTCCCCGATGTTTGAGTAGGGAGTCCCCTTAGGGTGTCCCCTGTAAGTAAGTATGTCCCCCAGCGTTTCCCTGAGGTTCATGTCAGCGTTTCCCTGAGGTTCATGTCAGCGTTTCCCTGCGTCTCGTCTCGTCGCGTTCGTCTCGTGCGTCGCGTGGCGTGCGTCTCGTCGCGTCCGTCTCGTCGCGTTCGTCTCGTGCGTCGCGTGGCGTGCGTCTCGTCCCGTCTCGTCGCGTCCGTCTCGTCGCGTCCGTCTCGTGGCGTGCGTCTCGTCGCGTCGCGTCTCGTGGCGTCTCGTGGCGTCCGTCTCGTGGCGTCCGTCTCGTTCGTCTCGTGGCGTCCGTCTCGTGCGTCTCGTGGCGTCCGTCTCGTTCGTCGCGTGGCGTCCGTCGCGTTCGTCGCGTGGCGTGCGTCTCGTCCCGTCTCCATAGGGGCGTTCCCTTAGGGGCTGGCCCCCAGAGCGCCCAGGGTGTTCCCCTAGGGAAAAGCCCGATAAAAAAATTGAATTTTCGATATAAATTCCTGGCCTATATCAAGATCCATGCCAAGCCCGCAAAGCAAGCAATGGCGCAGCTTTCCCAAAAGGGGGCAAAATCTAGAAAAAAATAATATCAAAATGAGAAAATAGCTATATATCTAGCCATCTAGCGCCCACCCCCCAGCCCGCAAAGCAAGCAATAGCTAGGGGCTGGGGAAAAGGCGCGCTTGGCATGGCCTATGCAATAGATAAGGGCAAGATGCAAGCATATCCCAAAAAAAGGATGGAAAAGAAAATGGCAAAGCAGATTAAGGCGCAGGAGATTCTGGCGGAAGCGGCTGCTGATTATCAAAGCGGCTTGGCAATGGAAGCGGCCCAGATGGATTATCAAGCTGATATGCGCCGCGAAGCGGCCCAGCTTGAGGAAAAGGCAGCAGCAGAGCGGCAAGCGCGAGAAGCGGCAGCCATCAAAATTCTGCCCCAGAATAAGAGCGGCCGCGGCAAGATGGGCAGCAGATTCTTAGCCAATGGGAAAAGCGAAAATGGATTCTTGCTCTCTGCGGGCAGCGGCCAGATTGATAAAGCCTATATGGAATATAGGAGAGGGAAGGGGCGCTTCCCGAGCATGGCTGAGGCTGCTGCCATGCTTGCCCCCCTTGGCCTATCGGAAAAGGATATCCTTATCCATATCCGATTCTATCAGCGGCATAGGGGGCTTTATATCTAAGGAATAGCCCCTAGGGGAAGCCCCGATGGAGGATCGGGGCTTCCCCTATCTCTTTGCCCTAATTTCTAAGGGTTTCCCCTAAGCAGTTCCCCTGACCCAGCCTAAGAGTTTCCCCTATCCTATCAGGAGTCCCCTTAGTATTCTTCTAGGGAGTTTCCCCAAGTATGTGCTAGGGGAGTCCCCTATGTTGTGTAGGGGAGTCCCTGATAGCCAAATCCGAGTTTCGATGTGGCCCCCGGCAACATAGTACCTCAGTAAGTTGTTTGCGTCTGGGAAAACTTTCTCAAGTGCTCAAGTGCCCCTCACAAGTCAAGAGGAAACTGATCCAATTGTTTATACGATGTGCTCTTCGTAACCATAGGTCGGTTGCGACATTGCGCCCCACAATACTTATGCTTTTCCCAAGTGTATTCTTTTTCATAACGTTCTCTACCGAAAGGATTTCCACAGTTTTGACAGTACTTTATCTCAACGTATCCCAACTGATCCCGATACCTCTTACCGGAGGTCTTCATTTTTCTGCTCTTAAGTGATCTACTTAGATTACGTCTATGTTCTATAGAAAGCGGTTTACCTTTATGTCCTTTCGAGTAGTTTAGTTGAGAAAGGCTTTGTTTCTTCTTGTGCTCTTCTGATGTAACTAGAACTCTACCGGCACAACGCCGACAAAGTCCAGTCTTGCCTACTGCATGGGGAACTAACTTGCCGCAGTCTTTGCACCAGAATATGATACTGTACATCTTACGATTAGCGTCTTTCCTACACTTGTCACTACACCAACGACGTTTTTCCCAAGCTACCTTTCCCTTTCTACGACAGTTTCCAAAAACCTTTCCGCAGTAGTCGCAATATTTAATCTCTGTAGAGGTTCGGTAGAACAAGATTAATTGATCTCGGTCTGCTTGACTAAGTTCACTTCCGCCAGATAGGATATTAGTTAAGCAACCTCCATCCGCTTTGCGTCCGTAGAGAGCAATGATCCTCTCTTCTAAGTCATATGCTTCTTGTTCGGACAAATTAGAGGTATAAATTGTCTCTTCAAAATCTAAACCACGGTCCCAGAGGTAGTAGATTACATTTATTTTATGGGGGTTGTCTATGAAACGTAGATCTTCGGTTCTTCGAAACTTCTTAGCCTGTTCCCTATGGTTTTTGAGCCGTTGTTGTTGTCCCTTTCCAACATAGAAAGGCATTGATTGTGTAGAGTCAAGAGGATCGACTTGATCGGGTCTCCGTAAGATATAAACGTAATGAACATTTTTAGTCATAGATTTATAATATCATATTACCTAACCGGTACGAAAATACGTAGGAAAAGGGCGCCTCAATTTTTTTTGGACCCTCTGTACAAATACTTGTTATGCAGGTTTTTCTTGGTTTCCTTAGTCTTAGCTATTATGATAGGAAAGTAAGAGAGGTTGTGGTTATGTCTACGTCGTGTACGGGAACAAAAGGTAAAGTTATTGGTATTAGAAAGAATATCAAACCTCCTACTAAAAGAGATTCAGTAGCGACACATATTTTGAAGAGTTGGGAACCTAGTGAGAAAGAACGTTATGCCGTACGCATAATGGTTGCTGGTGGGATGAAACAAGATGACATTGCCAAATGTATTCATCCACAGGGACCGATTTCAGTCAGTACGCTAAAACGTAAATTTCCAGAAGAGATTTCTCACGGACGAGCGGACATCACAAAACAGGTTATTTCCGTTCTGACGGAGATGGCTCTTAACGGTAGGAATCCGGGCGCGACGATGTTTTGGTTAAAGACGCAAGCTGGTTGGAAGGAGACTAATGGGCTTGGAAGTAGTATCGGTAATTCCAAGTTTGGAACTAATTTAAGTGCGACGGAAGAGATTACGAAGAAACTTCAGAACACAGCCAAGTTTGCTGCCGAAACCCTTCCTAGATGCAAGACAGGTACAGGGGACTAAATGACTAATATCTTAGACTTATCTAACAAACTTGCTGAAAAGTGCAGCATAGATTATTATGACTCCATCGACCTGTTAGAAGCTCTGTTAGACCTCAAAGAGAATCAGATGATGTTCGTAAGTAATATTCGAGGTGAGTTACGTTACGAGATTGTTCCAGCACGTCGGTTCTTTATTGATTTATGATCGCCTTAATAGACACTGCTCCTAAGAAGGATATAAAGACGGTCAACTTAGGTTTGGAACTCGTCAAAGCGGAGATGAACGCAGATGTCTATCACTGGTCAGACTCAGTGGATGTTTCCAAGTACGAGACAATCGCCTTTAATACGTACTACGTTATGCATAATAAGAACATTATTCGCTTCCTTAAAAAACACGATTGTACTGGGAAAAGACTCCTGACAGGTGGTCAAGGAGTCCGTGATTGGGTCGAGACAGAAATCTTCTTAGGTGAGTACGACGGAGATGTTGTAGACAAGCACGGTTTTCATCGAGCGTCTGAGTTAATATCTCCTCCTGTCATACATGGACCCAGAGCTGTATTGGAAATGACACGAGGTTGTAAGTATCGTTGTCATTTTTGTGAGTATGGCTGTTGGCAAGGTGGGAAGTATCGAGAGAAGGAGATCGGACTCGTCCTAGAACAACTCAAGGAACTTAAGTTGAAGGGCGTGAAGACAGTTAATCTGTTCTCAGTCAATCTAGGTGGTCACAGTCAAATACAAGAGTTGTTTGATTACAGAGAACTAATTCTCCTTTGTACAGGGTGCACACTTAAAGACGTTAAAAATGTCATGCCCTTTTTAAAACATCGGCCATATGTGAGAGTAGGTATAGAGACATTTGATGAGCGTACTCGCAAACGTTTATCTCCTGGTAAGTTCGTCTCCGACGACAAGATGTTAGAAATCTTTGATTATCTCTTTCAACATGTCAATTATGTTTTTATCTATCTCATTTATGGACTACCCAAAGACAACTATCAGGCATGGTTTGACTGGGTCAAGAAGTTGGCCGTTCTCAGACAGAACCATACAAAGATAAAGTCGAAGAAGATTTTGTTTTTTGATGATGTGGAGACAGTGACATACGACCGGAACATCCGCGTAGACTTTTCTATTAGCTCTCTTGAACCGTTGCCTCATACACCTCTAGAAGGGGCTCCACTTGTAGATTTTGTCAAGCGCCAAGAGTTTCTCAAAGAGTGGTTGCCATGTCTTAAGGAGTATGGATTTAGGAAGACTGACACTGGAGGAGGTAGACTCGGGCGAGGAGAGGTGTCTTACCTTGAGGCACTTAGATTGAAGGGAGTTGTTGAAGAACACGGAATGTTAAAGAGATCTGATGCCAAAACGTAGTTACGGGGAAGGTCCGGCCCAAGGAGGACGTCCGAAGAAGCAGGACTACTTAACTCTGCGTTGGACGAAGATGCGTCCACACGATGAGCAGCGTCGCTACTGTGAGTCTGCTTCTCGATTCAAAGTTGTCCCTGCCGGTAGGAGAAGTGGAAAAACTGAACTTGCCAAACGTAAGTTAGTTATTAGAGCACTCGATCCTTTTAGTACAAACATGTTACCTCTCCCCTCCAAGTTCACTAGTCCTCGATACTTCTTCGGTGCTCCTATCTGGTCTCAGGCCAAACGCATCTTTTGGTACGATATTAAGTCCATGATTCCTGAGTGGGCATATAATCCAGATTCACGTCGTGGAGTAAGTGAGTCTGAAATGAACATCAGACTAAAGTCTGGTGCCGAGATCTGGGTTATTGGTATGGATAAGCCAGAGCGTATTGAAGGTACTCCTTGGGATGGGGGAGTGCTAGATGAGTACGGTAACATGAAATCTCGTACTTGGCCAGAGCACGTACGTCCCGCCCTCTCTGATAGATTAGGTTGGTGTGATTTTATCGGTGTTCCCGAAGGGAGGAATCATTATTGGGACTTAGCAGAAGTTGCCAAACGTGTTGCGGAAGAAGCAGCGTTAAAAGATATAGTTCCTGAATGGGACTATTTTCATTGGAAGAGTTCTGAGATTCTTCCAGCTCACGAAATAGAGAGCGCTAAGAACGATCTTGACCCTTTAACCTTCGCCCAGGAATTTGAAGGCTCGTTCGTACATTTCCAAGGAAGAGTGTATTATCCCTTCGAACAGAAGGTTCATTGTCGTCCCTTACAATACGATCCGTCCCAACCTCTAATAATATGTTTTGACTTCAACATTTCTCCGGGCGTGGCTGTCATTTGTCAAGAACAACAACTTCCAGGTGTATCTGAACCGGTTTATGATGAAAGAAGGAATGAAACATATTATAATCCCGTTATCGGTACAGGAGTTATCGCAGAAGTCTTCATTCCTAAGAATAGTAACACAGTCGCTGTCTGTAACAGGTTGATTCAGGATTGGGCAAACCATAAAGGTGATGTACATGTCTATGGTGATGCAACGGGTGGTGCAGGAGGATCAGCTCAGACAGAAGGTTCAGACTGGGACATTGTGAGAAAGATGTTTAAAGACAAGTGGAAACGTATTTATTACTTTATTCCAACTACTAATCCGAGAGAGAGGGCTAGAGTCAATGCGGTAAACTCTAGATTAATGTCAACTACTGGTGTGGTAAGAATGGTCATAGATGCTGACAAGTGTCCTAACGTTGTTAAAGATTTTGAGGGTACTAGATTACTTGAAGGGGGGTCAGGAGAGATTGATAAGAGAGCCACTCCTGATCTTACCCATATGACAGACGCTCTGGGCTATTACGTGTGTTATCGTTATCCAGTTGAAGAACTGGTAGGTAGGAGTATAGAACTATTATGGTAAGTAGTAATATTGTTAATCTTCAAGACTATCGCAAAGCTCAGATTTGTCATATCACGGGTGAGGCAAGGTGTTTAGAATGTTTTTTTGAGTGGGTCGCCACTGAACCCCAAGGGACTAGATTTATAGAATGTCCAAGTTGTGGGTGTTATAAGGGAACGTTTGCAGCTCAAGTTGAGATAGATTGTCCTCATTGGACGTGTAATTGTGGAAATTCGCTATTCTACGCTACGGAGGATGGGATGTACTGTCCTATGTGCGGTTTGTTCCAGAACGGGTTCTAGAAGGAGTGGTTAATGGATTTTGACTATGGGATTTCATTTTGTGCAGGTAACGAGGAGTTGTGGAAAAAGGACGCAACTGTAGCAGACCTTATTGCTATTTTGAAAGAGTTCCCATCCGACTTACGGATCAGTGCATTTTTTGATTGTAGAGTGGATAACGGAAATAATGTAGTATATATAGAAGATAAACGTACTACGTCACTGGTCGATATTGTTTTGGAGTGCCCGATGTGTAGTCAACATCTGAAACTTCAACCCAATGATCACATTATCAACTGAGGTTTGTCATGGCTATTCTGAAAGACTGGTTAACTGGGGAAACAATAGTTGAGACTAAGATATCGAAAATTTCAACTATTGATGTTCCCCTTATGGGTTCACCCGCTCCATCTGGAGTAGAAATACCTCGAAAGGAGTATGTCGAGCATCAGGAACGACTCGATCTGATTACATCTCTTTTGGGTGGGACAAAGGCTATGAAAGAAGCCGGTCAAAAGTTCCTTCCAAAAGAGACGAAGGAAAGTGATGAGAACTATCAGAATCGCCTAAGACGAACGTATCTCTTTAATGCTTTCGGGAGAACCGTCTCTTATCTGGGTGGCCAAGTTTTTACGCAACCTGTTAAGTTACTGGCTGATGTCCCCTCTGCTATCAGGACAACTAAGACACAAGACGGTTATGAAGAAGATATAGACTTGAAGGGTAGCAATCTAGATGCTTTTCTTAAACCTGTTTTTGAGAGAGGTGTTTCAGATGGCGTTTCGTGCGTACTCGTAGATTATCCCCAAGGAACATATCTCGGTACTATTTCTGTAGCCGACGAAAAGAGAATAGGACGTCGGCCTTACTGGGTTCATCTTCCTCCTTCCTCAATCATAGGATGGAAGACAGAAATCGTAAGTGGTAAAACTCTTTTTACCCAATTACGTATCCGAGAGACTGAAGAAGTTGACGACGGTCAGTTTGGGGTCAAGCAAGTAAATCGTATACGAGTTTTAGAACCTAGGCGATGGACGCTCTACGAAGAGCAAAAAGATGAACAGATCAACCAGATGAAGTGGGTTGTAATAGGTGCGGGTCCTACAACTCTAGACATAATCCCGTTGGCTGTCTTTATGCCAGGTAAAACGATCTCTGCTCTTACTGCTGAACCTCCTTTGGATGACTTGGCATATATGAACTTGGCTCACTGGCAGAGTACTAGTGACCAGATGAACATTCTCCATTTTACTCGTTTACCTATTCTCTTCGGTAGAAAACTTACAGACTCGGATAAAATAGACCAGATTGAGATCGGACCTAACAGGATGATTCACTCCGATAGTCTAGAAGGGGATCTTAAGTATGTAGAACACACTGGGAAGTCTATTGCTGAGGGTCATATGCACCTCATAGACTTAGAGACTAAGATGGCCATGTGGGGTTTACAACTTCTGATGCCCAAGACTGGTACGATTACGGCCACTGAAAAAGCATTGTCCTCGGGGGAGAGTGATAGTACTCTCAAATCTTGGGCACTCCTCTTCACTGATTTTATTGAACAATGCCTGTTCTTCACTGCCTTGTACATGAGAGAAGAACGGGGAGGAGCTGCTGAAGTCAATACTCAATTCCGCTGGATGCAGACGCTTGATGCTGAGGTTCTATTGCGTGGTGCTCAACTTAGGGTACTTCCTGGTCAGTTGGTCTTTGAAGAACTCCAACGGCGTGCGATTATCAGTGACCAGTACGATTACGCTGATCTTCAGTCAATGTTCGACGAAGAGAATCGCGGCTTAACTTTTGCTAAAGGAAGTTTTGGAAACATCGCTCAAACGGTTCTAAGTCCCGGAACAACACGTACTCCAACTTCGACATCGGTGACTGCCACTCGCGCTCAATCTGGGACTGGGACTCCCTATTCATTTAAACGTGGCCACGGAACAAAAGGTACTCCGTAACAAAGTGAGGTTTACTGAGATGAAAAAATGTAAAGTTTTTATAGGAAGTTTTGTCTCTGTAGTAGTATTTTTGTTTAGTCTGAGTGTGGCAAACTCCGAAAGTCCCGACAATAGACCCCTAACTCTTCCGTCACTAAATGAACGTGTAATCGGACTGGAAGAGTTAATAAGAGAGAGATCTCGTTTGAACGAGAGATATACAGAAGCCGCGCGTGCGGCAATGGAACGACGACTCGATGGAATGAATGAGTTTAGGGAGACATTGAGAGACCAAGCTTCTAGGTTTATTACTCGACAGGAAGTTGATCTGACTGTTTCCAAGATCAGGACAGATAGCGACCTACTTTTCAAGACAACCGATCAGCAAAGTCGGTCTATACTGCTTGTTTTACTAGTTGCTGTGATTGGTCTGTTATTCGGAGTAGCGGCACTTCTACTAGCCATTCGCGAGACCTATAAAACATCAGCTAATACTATTGAAAGGTAATGTATGAAAATAAATTGGAAATGGATTTTTGCAGTTAACGATCAGTTGAAAGCAAGTAGCGAGACGATTCATGACATTAATTTTGTTAGAGAACTGATTAGTTATTTAGTTCTATCTTCGGCTACGAGTATTGTCGAAACTGGGACAGAGAGGGGCGTTACTGCGAGATTTCTAGCTGCTCTCTTTCCTCAACTTAAACTCTATACTTGTGATAAGTTTTTGAACGGCCCAGTAGTAGCAGAGACACTTCGGGGTATCACGAACGTAGTATGTCAAGCTCTGGATAGTCGTGAGTTTCTTCCTCTCTTGGGGAAAATAGAACTTGGTCCGAGACCCTTTTATTTCTTAGACGCCCACGCTCGAAACAATCCCAATCCAATTCGTGAGGAGTTTCAAGTTATTAATGAGAAGCTCGCTCAACACGAAATTGTCGAAGCTCATATATGTGTACATGATTTTAAGGTTGAAGATAAACCTGAGTTCGGTTACAACATGTCTGACTACGATGGGACCGACTTATCTTGGGAGACAATTGAAGATCTAGTTAGACCTCTTGCTAAAGGCGTATGGTTTCCTAGGGGTGAGCCATTGACAAAATATTCGAGAGGTCGTATTTTTATTTACATGTCTGCTATCCAACCTGTTCTTCCTTATAATCTAGAGTATTTGGAGAACTTGGGGATCTTGTGCAGATATCTATAGTTCCTTCACCCCCCTCCTTTCCCAGATGCGCTTGGAGTCTGGCCGTAAGTGGTTATCTGCCTTTGGTTTCTCTCCTTTTCCAGAGGTTAACGTCTCGGGTGAAGGCTCTTCGTTATGAGACCAAGAAACCGAACCAGCGAGAGCCCCTGCGAGAGTGGGGCATATCTTTATACTAAGAGAGGTATTGAACTATGTCTGCTATTCAATCGTCATTATACGAATTAAAAATTACTGGAGCTGGTCCTTATACAGATGTCGCATCCTTCATACATCGTTATTCTCCTGTCATAATCTCTGTTAATACTGCTACTGCCTATACTATAAGATTACCTAAAGCGTCTCTTTCCTCGTCAGACTTGACTATTGTTAAGCTTCAAGCTAATACAGTAAGTGTAAAAGTAGCGCCGGGAGATAAGATAGGGAGTTCATCTACGGGTTGGAGTTGTACTCAGGCGACCCAAACATGGGCGTCTCTAGTACTCCAACCAGTCTCAGGGGCCAGTAAGTGGATAATAGTTGGGAAGGATGGTACTTGGAATAAGATCTAAGTATGAAAATAGACTTCTTCGATGAACTGTGTTCTGGTATTCCAGGTGTCCCCGATTCAGTCGGAGACGCCCTCAAACAACTCACTTGGGACTGTCCATCGAACCCAAAGTTTTTAGAAGTAGGATCATGGAAGGGTAGGTCTTCGTGTTATTTAGCGGCGATAGCTAAGGTGCGGGGCGGTCATCTAACTTGCATAGACCATTGGCAAGGTTCTCTATCCTCTATAGGTGGTAGTGAGATTGTCGATGGGGGTCTTAATCTATACGAAGAGTTTCTATCTAATTTAACACAACGCGGACTACGTGAGTATATAACTCCTTTGAAGATGTCCTCTGAAGAAGCTAGTTTACTTATTCCAGACGAGTCTCAAGATTTAATTTTCATAGATGCCGATCATTTATATCCTAGTATAAAAAGAGATTTGGAACTTTGGTTTCCTAAAGTTAAAACAGGTGGGATTTTTTGTGGACACGACGCTGAGTTTTACTACTCAGAGAAGGCGGATCGTGAACTTAACTTATCTAGTGCATGTACTTATAGTTATCATCCTGGAGTTATTACGGCCCTTTTTGAGAAGTTCGACGACAAACATAACTTGATTAAAGGTGCTCACGTTTAGTGGATTAAACGCCGATGCTCTTAACTCCCAATGAGACTCTATTACTAATAGTTTTAGCTAGAAATATTGAGTGGCGTCTGCGTTTAGATTCGTATGAAGCGTCGGCTCTCAAGGTTCTTCTACGATCCGTTAAACAGTCTGAACGTGATGTGTTAGATAGGATAACGAGTTATGGTCTTACTGTCCCAGTATGGGAAGAGGTACGAACTCTTAACCTTTTGGACGAGTTCAGTAGTCTAACAGGAGAGTTAAGAAGTGTAGTAGGTAAGAACATCGCTGAGATGGTTTCACATGCTGGGGTCGCCTCGTTGCTTGTTCACAACGACATTGTCTCTTTCGGAAATAGAATCACAACCTTCCAACCAGTTTCCGCGTCTACTGAACAACTACGTAGTGTATTTACTGATGTTCCAGTAGGTGGGTATCTTCTCTCCGATAGAGTCGACAACTTGTATGATAATATCGCCGGAAATATTCGAGAGGACCTCTCGACTGGATCATTACAGGGAGCTGATTATCATGGATTTGTTCGAGACTTAACTACAGGTTTTCGAGAGGCTGAGAAGGATGCGGCTACTCTAGCTCAGACCTATGTTCAATCGGCCAATACACTCGCTCAGGAGGTAGTTTATAGACAGAATGGGGATATTGTCAAGGGTGTTAGATGGACAGCTATTTTAGAGGCTGGTTATAAACGTACGGGTAGGGGAACTTGTTTGCGATGTGCTGTACTAGATGGAATAGTATTTGCATTGGGAACGAATCCACCTTGTCCGTTACATGACAACTGTAGATGTAGTCTTCTACCTGAGTTTGCACCGGCGAGTTCACTAGGTTTGAATATGACCGAAATAAGTAACGAGTACAGTGAATATATCAATACTAAAACTACTCCAGGCATCTCGGGGAACTATGAGTCTTGGTTTAAAGCTCAGAGTGAGTCTACTCAACAAAATTTAGTAGGACCAAACCGATACGCACTTATTAAAACAGGAAGGATCTCGTTTAGTGACTTGATAGACAGGGATACAGGTAGACTACGAACACTAAGCGAGTTAGGAGGTTAAATGAAGTTAGGTCATAAAACGATTCCTTATCGAATAACTTCTCCAGTTAGATTAGTCGCTCTAGGGGATCTACACGTGGGTAGCAGTACGTTTGCACGTAGACGTTTTAAAAAGTTTATGGAGGAACAGGCAGAAATTCCTCAGACGCATTTCATTATTATGGGTGATGTCTTTGACGCCCTAGTCGTGGCAGATAGTAAACGTTTTAGATTATCAAATATAGATAAACGGTACTTTGATTGTCCTAATCCAGACAGATTCTTAGATGCTCAGATAGATGATGCTATCGAACTCCTAAGTCCGTATTCTTCTAAGATATTAGGTATTCTAAGAGGGAATCACGAAGACCAAATACTGAAACGTTACAATACAGATATGATTTGGCAACTCTGTGATCGTCTAGGGGACAAAACACTTGATCTAGGCTACAGTGCTCTACTCTACCTGCAACTTAAATATGATAGTGAAAAGAATAGGAATACTAGAGCTATACGAGTGTTTCTGCATCATGGTTACGGAGGAGGCTCTAGAACAGAAGGAGGGGCGATTACTACGTATTCAAGATTCATTACATACTACGACGCTGATATTTATTTAGTAGGTCATAGCCATCAACAGTGGTCAAAAAAAATCGCTAGAGTTTCCATTACACGAAAAGGTGATTGGGAAGATAGAACAATTATTCTAGCTAATAGCGGGACATTTAAGAAATCGTTAGTTGAGGGAGTGGCACCGTCATGGGAAGAGACAATGGGATTTTGTCCGCGCTTGTTGGGAGGAGTTGCGGTAGAGATTAAACTTAATAGTGGAAATACCTATCCAGAACTTTCAGTCTCAGACATATGAAAACTATGTTTTTTCTTTGGTTATATAACTTATTGAATTAACCTTATTCTTAGAATAAGAAAAAAGGTACCCTCGGTACCACAACTACAGGCGAGATGCCTTTTTGGAGAGATCCTACTTTATGGCTACACAGAAAGAAAAAGAACTGAAATTGACGCTTAAGAAAGACGACGAGGACAACTTGGTGTTGTCTGAAACTGGCTATCCTATCTGGGTTGATCAGGATGGCGAGGAAAGAATGTATGATGTGGAAAAGCTTTTGAAAGAGAAACAAGCCGCTAATAGTGAGTCGGCTGGTCGCAGAAAACGTATTGAAGACTTGGAAAGTCAGATTCACGAACTGCAAGGTAAATATGAGGGTATTGATGTCGATGAAGCTAAGAGAGCCCTCGATACTTTACAGAACATTGATCAACAAAAGCTGATGGACACTGAAGGCGTAGAAAGCGTCAAGAGACAGATGAAAGAAGCCTTCGAAACAGAAAAAACTAAGGAACGTGATACTTGGGAAAAACAAGTTAAGGAACGGGAAGAGGCGCTGAATCTAAAGACTAATCAGATTAGGAATCTGTTAGTTCGGAACGCTTTTACCTCTTCTGAATTTTTAAGAGAAAAGACTTTGTTAATTCCTGAGATGGCCTACTCCTACTTCGGAAACTATTTTGAAGTTAAGGAGATAAACGGGGTCCCGACTGCTATCGGCAGGATGAACGGAGAAGATATCCTCTCAAAGAGAAACCCCGGTGAAATAGCTGACCCGGAGGAAGCTATTGAGATAATCATCGACCGATTCCCTGCTAAAGAACGTATTCTTAAAGGGAACGTACAGGCGGGTTCTGGCGTGTTTAATCCAGATCAGGAACCAGTGGGATCACCAGATCATCTGGCGAAATCACTCTATCCAACGATGCTTAAAAAGTAATATTACAAAACTATAACGAGGTAACTTAACATGGCACTTTTGACTGCTAACAGAATGACCCTCATTGACCTCGCTAAACGGTCCAAAGATGGTGCTATCCTTGCCATCGCGGAAGTGATGAACAAGGTTAATTCTATCATGGACGACGCGGTATGGGTTCGTTCTAATGGAGATACTCAGCATATTACTGCCAAGCGGCTTTCCCTTCCTACGGGTTCTTGGCGTAAAATTAATTCTGGCGTAACGCTGGAAAAGTCTAGCACTCAACAGATCGTTGAGGGCATCGGTATGTTGGAAGCCTACTCACAGGTTGATATCGCTCTTATCGACGTCGCGTCTGATAAGGCCGCTTTTCGCCTGACTGAAGATCTTGCCTTCGTCGAAGGTATGTCTCAGACGATGGCCTCTACTATTATCTATGGTTCTACTAGTGGTGCTCCTGAGAAGTTTAATGGCTTCTCCACTCGTCTTGCTAACCTTACTACTATTGGCGTGAGCGCCATCGCCAACTGTCATAACTACGGTGGAACTGGTTCTACACTGAACTCTATCTTCGTCGTTCAATGGGGACCGACTACTGTTCACATGATCTATCCTAAGAATTCCTCCACCGTTGGTTTTTCGATGAGTGATGATGGGATTCAAACTGTTTACGATCCTTCTGGTAATCCTTACAAAGTTTATCAGACACACTTCAAGCAGAACGCTGGTCTCTGCGTCCGTGATGAACGGTGCATCCAGCGTGTGGCTAATGTTCCTGCTACTGCTACGAAGTTGGCGAATACTCTTATTGTCGCCCTGCGTCAGATGCCTTCTGGCGGGGCTGGTTCTGTAATCTACATGAACCCCACTGTCCTGACCTGTCTTGATAAAGAGGCGAAGGATAAAACAAATGTTCAGTACGGTCCTGCTGATGCTTTCGGTCGTCCAACAATGTTCTTCCGGGGTATCCCTGTGAAGCAGGTCGACGCTATGCTGAATACTGAAACTGCTCTTACCTAATTTTGGGGGTATATTAATATGACTATTATGGACTATCGCACTCAGCTTGCGGATGCTAAAGCCTTGACGGGTGCTGTCTCCGCAACTATTACTGACTTTACTGTGGATTTGGCCGCGGTCAATCCCAATGTTGGTCGTGGCGAACCTATCTTCGTCCACGCTAAGATCGGTACTGCCGTGGCTAGTACCAAACCTCTTACTGCTACTCTGTCTCTTTACTTGCAGGATTCTCCTTCGTCTACTGCGGCCAGTTTTGGCAATTTGCTGAACCTGAATCTCTTAGGGGCGGCGAGCATGACTGTTAGTAAGTTGACCGTCGGAAAACTTGTCTATAGTGGGGTTATTCCCACTAAGTGTAAGCGGTACGTGCGTATTAAGGCTACTATTGCTGGTACTCCAACAACTGGTGGTACTTTGGACGCGTGGTTGGATATCGCTCCACTTGCAACTAGAATGGAATAATAACCCATGCGCCGGGGGGCGGTTGCCGCTCCCCGGTTTTTTTATATATAATATTATTGGGGGTATGGGATTATGAAAGACGAATCCATAAAAGCCAGTCCAAAGCTTACTTTGAATCAGGTTACAGCTTTTGAATCATCCAAAATGGAGGAACCAACTCTACCAGCAGAAGTTAAGGGACCCAGTAAAGTTAAGGAACTCACTTGGCCTAGGAAGTACACTTGTATAGTTATGTGTTATGTAGCTAGCAAAGCACAAGTTTTCAATGTTGGAGACGTAGCGGAATTTGCAGAAGGGGAATATATCCCAAGTCATTTCTCACCACTAGATTAGTGGGAGGATCACTATGGCTAATGATACTAACGGGGATAAATGGACAATGCGACCCGTGGTCGCTTCTCTTCTTGTAGTTGGAACATTTGCCCTTTTTTGGTTTATTCAACAGGGTCAAGTAGGTAAAGAAGTTATCACTCTTATTGTCGGAGCTTTGATAGCGAACTTGACCTCTGTCGTTTCTTTCTATTTTGGATCGTCTGCGGGTAGTGCTAAGAAGGACGATACTGTTATGCTTGCCCTTCAGAAAACTGGCCAACCCACGTGTCCACCAGAATCAAAAGAACAATAAAAATATGATAAGATTATCTAATAGTGAACTAAACTCCTAAAAAAATTACGAGGGATCATGAAGATCAGTGCGTGCATGATGGTACGGAACGAGGCACATAATATGTCTCAAGTTCTAGAGTCCTTACAGGACGTCGTCGACGAGATCATAGTTGTCGATACAGGATCAACAGATAAGACCATAGAAATTGCTGAACTCTATGGCGCTAAAGTCTATCACCACCCGTGGGAAAACAACTTCTCTACACATAGAAATCAATCTATTAATTACGCTACTGGTGACTGGATTATAATTATCGACGCTGACGAGCGTCTTGTCAAAACCCCCCATTATACTCGGAGTATGTTTCATAAATGGCTGGAGAGTGAAATCGAAGCTCCGGGTTATACATCCATAGCTGTATTCATCAACGACTTTCAAGACGGCCAGTTGGCCATGAGTTGTAACTCAGCTAGGATGTTTAAAGCTGGGACTATCCATTATGTAAATTGTATCCACAATCAGCCAATCTTTGCAGGAGCGTGTGTTCTCAATCCTTACTTCTCGCTCTCACATTTTGGTTACGACCTAACGCCAGCACAGATGAGAAAGAAGTTTTTTAGGACTAAAGGACTTCTCTACAAAGAGATGCGTGATAATCCCGAGAACTTCGATGTACCATTCTACTTCTGTCAGCTTTACGGTCATCATAACTACCATGAGAAAAGCAGATACTGGGGTGAGAAGTATCTGGCTATGAGGGACCAGATACCTACTGAAAGTTTTAATTCTACAATCTACTTTACATTGATCCGTAATTATCAAGAATCGGGAGACTTGGAAAAAGCGTTAGACTTGATGAGAGAAGCCATGAAAGATCGTCCGAATGACCCAGACCTAGCTTCTGCAATGTCGGACCATGGAGCCATGGTGAGCAATAACTATCTTATGGCGGAAGGTGCACGACGTTATATTACTGGATATGAGGAAATGACTAACAACCCTGCTCTTAAGGGTGGACAGTTTTATTTTAGTATGTCTGAAGACGTTCTTGCTCTTAACCTATATCGTCTATGTGTAGCTTCTCTTGAGGAAGGAATGCGTTGTTGGGAAGCTATCAAGCCCAAAGTTAGACAGATGAATTCTGGACTGCGAGATGAACTTAAAGCTAATCTCAATATAGTAGGTCTACCCCATCTGTTACAAGAAGTTCCCGAACTCGGGGGTATTGCACACAAGACTGTTATAGATATTCGAGAGGTGGAGTTATGAGTTGTGGAGAAGAACAAGAAAAGAATTTTTTTATAGTCGACTTTGAGAATGACGCCGGTTTTCTTGGCTGGTTTGGAATGTCCAAGGAACTCTACGACGAATCAGAACACGAAGAAGTTAGCTATATGATCATGAGAGTGATAGACGCTTGGCTTAAGAGACGCTCATTCGTTCATAACAATGTAGAAATGTTTAAGACGTTATGTTAAAGTTTGCTATAACTGGGGTGGCAGGATATGTAGCTCCGCGTCACTTAAGAGCAATTAAGGATTGTGGGGGTACGGTAGTCGCTGCCATCGACCCCTTCGATTCGGTAGGGATTTTAGACTCTTACAATAAGGACTGTTTCTTTACTAAGGATTGGAAAGAGTTCTGTTCTTATTGTTCGTTTGAACAACCAGATTATTTTGTAATCTGTTCTCCGAATGTGTATCATTTTGAACAGTGTCTGACTGGACTAAGACTTAAGGCAAATGTTATTTGCGAAAAACCTGTAGTACTGACGCTCACTGATATTAAGAGATTGCAGGATTGTGAGGAGGAGACTGGTACGAAAGTTAATACAATCCTTCAGGTTAGACTGAAGCCAGAACTTCAAGCACTTAAGGATAGAGTTACCAACGGACATAAAGTTTTCCTACGCTACTACACTCCTAGAGGTAAGTGGTACCACATAACTTGGAAGGCACAGACTAGGTGTTCGGGTGGGTTGGCTACGAATATCGGGGTTCATATGTTCGATACTCTCCTTTGGATTTTTGGAGAGAACTATAAGAAAGTTACGCTGATCGAAAAGAACGATGAACGTATAGTTGGGTCGTTTACTACTGATAAAGCTCTCGTAGAGTTCGATTTATCTATCTCTCCTAATCACGAGGTCACTCGAACTCTCATGGTTGACGATGAACTGGTAGACTTTACAACTAATTTTACTAACTTACATTCTGAGTCTTATCGGCATATCATCGAGGGAAATGGATTCGGTCTAGATATCGCCAAACCGAGTGTGGGATTATGCGAGAAGATTCGTCACCTGTCCTCAGCTACATAGATATTAAACAGAGCCACTTAGGTGATTTTGTCCAGATGTCACTTTTTCCGATCACTGATACTACAGGAGTGGTATTTCAGTGCGAGAAAGGTTGTCTTACTCCTACTCCTTATAATACACCACTCAGATGGTGGATTCCTTTTGGTAACTTGTTAAAGAGGTTTATCTTCTGTCCTGAGTGTAATACGAGCCACGTAGTTATGGTTGGCTTATACCGGGAATTTTCCAAAGAAAAACAAACTTGGATATGGGACTACGATGGTAGTCTACAACTAAAGAACCGGAGCTAATTTTTATGGGTCAAGTATTTATTCACAGAACGTCAGATGTCGAAGCTGGTTGCAGTATTGGAGATGGGACAAAAATTTGGCACTTCTGTCATGTCATGGACGGAGCCGTAATCGGTGAGAATTGTGTTTTGGGTCAGAACGTTTTCATTGCAGCCAATACTACGATTGGTAACAACGTGCGTATCCAGAACAATGTCAGTATCTATGATGGAGTAGAACTAGAAGACGATGTCTTTATTGGACCGTCTGTAGTTTTTACTAACGTCAAACGTCCTCGGGCATATAAACGCGGACGTTTTGAAAAGACAGTAGTGAAGAAAGGGGCGGCTATCGGAGCTAACGCAACTATTGTCTGCGGTGTCACCATTGGCGAAAATGCTTTTATAGGAGCCGGATCGGTCGTTACAAAAGACGTTCCAGCTAATATGATTGCATGGGGTGTTCCTGCCAAAATTCAGAATTACGCATGGATTAAACGAGACCTAAGTAGTAGTACTAAATTGATTCGTGAAGAACTTCATGAACGCTAGGAGTTAATATGGCTAAGAAAAGTTCGACTTCAGAACCTAAGGCAGGTAAGACGTCTTGGGCAACTGAGCAAATAACAAACTCTGGTTCTGTGGGGGCTACCCCAGTCAGAACGATCAAGAGCACCCCGAAGAGTCAGCCTAAATCCAAGTCCGTTCCGAAGAAACGGGGATAGAACAATGGCAAAGAAAAAGTGGATTCCGGGTGACCTGAAGGAAGGTGCATTTACTGCCAAAGCAAAAAAAGCAGGAAAGCCCGTCCAACAGTATGCAAGTCAAGTACTGGCTAATCCAGATAACTATGATACTAAAACTGTCAAGCAGGCCAACTTGGCTAAAACATTCAACAGAATTGCTAAGGGCAATAAGAAAAAGAAATAGGAGATTATCATGGCAAAGAATAGTAAAGTTCCTGGTAGTAGGACCACTCCTCCTGACTCTAATACGGGTTCGAGGATGAAGAGTAAACATTCTGATACTACAACTCCAGACAAGGCTGGTGGTATGTATGGGGATATGAGTTATCATATGAATGAAACTACTCATACACATAGGGCTAGAAACATGCATAAGAACATGCATGACAACCCACCCAAGGGCGGCGATTAAATAGGGGATAGAAAAATGGCTGGTAAAAAGGGTGTTGTTCCCCCTCAGTTTGCGGCTAATGCTTCGAAGAAGAAAGCGACGGCCAAGGGGAAGGGCAAGGGAAAGACTGGTTCTCCCAACAATAAAAAAATGGACAAACCGACCAACTAATGGGAATCTTTAACTGGCTTCTAGACTTAGATGTCATACAAAAACAACTAGATCGCATGGAACTCATGTTGATCAACATTCTAAAAAAGGAAATTAAACTCATGCAACAATTTGATGACTTGTCAGCGGCCGTGGCTACAGAGACTACCGTAATCGACTCTGCTATTGTTTTGATTAATGGGCTGATTGCGGAAGTAGCTACTTTGAAGGATGCTCCAACTCCAGAGGCGGTTCAGGCTGTCTTGGACAAAGTTGTGGCTTCTCGGGACGCTCTTGCTGCGGCTGTAGAGGCCAACACTCCTGTAGCGTAACTTTACCTAGGGGTCTAGTTATCCTAGACCCCTTTTTTTGAGTGTGTGTTGTGGGCGCTAAAAATAAAGTAAAAAAACCACCCAAAAAAAAGAAGAAGGCCGGTCCTAAACTTCCTAAGTCTCAACGACTTAGCAAGGTAAAGGGTAACGCTCCTAATCCGAAAGAACGTAGAACTAAGTTAAGAGGGTAAGGGTTTTGAAACTATCTGTGGTAATCCCTAGTTGGAAAGATCCTTATCTGATTAATACTATAGACTCTTTTCTTTCCAATTCTGAGTTGGGCGATCAGTTAGAGGTCATAGCAGTCTTTGATGGTTATTGGCCTACATTTAAACTTAGGATAGACCCGAGAGTTCGTTATGTTCATTTGGGGAAGAATCGCGGGATGCGAGACGCTATCAATGCAGGTGTCTCAGTAGCTCGCGGTGAGTTTATATGTCGTTCAGATGAACATGTGATGGTCGCGCAGGGCTTCGATCGTATTATGACTGAGAGCTGTCAACCAAACTGGATCATGACAGCTACTCGCTATTTTCTAAATCCGAAAACTTGGACTGTGATGGAAGATCAACCCCCTGTGGGTTATGAGAAACTTGTTATTCAAGGGGGTATTAAGTTCGCAGGGCAAAGATGGAAGAGTCGTGATAGTAGGAGAAAGGATATACCCATAGATGCTACTATGGCGATGCAGGGAAGCGTCTGGCTGATGCCGAGAGCATGGTGGGAGACAGTCATAGGGAAGTTGCAAACAGAGGGGTACGGGCCGTTATACCAAGACTCACACGAGGTTGTCTTCAAAACTTGGCAGGCAGGTGGGCATCTCATGTTAAATAAGAATACTTGGTTTGCTCACAAGCATCGCTCCTTCTCTAGAACACATAATTATGGAACAGCTGAAGCCACACCTGGCTGGTTGTATTCCTTGAATACTTGGAGAAAGTATTACGAGGAAACTGTACGGCCTCAATGGGGGATCTAGATGTATGTCTCCCATCCTTCCTTTAACCAACCTCTAGTTCGATTCCTCGATGAAACTTCAGTTTGAAAGCACGACTGCGTGTAACGCTATGTGTGTTTTCTGTCCTCGTTACGACATGACTCGTCCTCGTGGAGAAATGAGTGATGAACTATTCCATAAGATAATCAAAGATGGAAAGGCGATGAACAATTCGTTCTTCGTTCCCTTTCTTAATGGAGAACCTTTTGTATTTCCTAGAATTTGGGATTGGTTGGACTATATGCGGGCTGAGAAAGTCCGCGTCCACATTTACACAAATGCTGAACTGGTTGACGTTGATAGACTGGTCAAATATCACAATATCAGTTGTATTTGCTGTAGTATCAATGCGGCAACGAAAGAGACTTATGACAAGGTTGTCCGAGGTCCTGAGTACGAAAGAGTAGTGAGTAATGTGAGGAAACTCATTGAGAAGGCGCATTGTAAGGTCTTCGCTTCAATGGTCCTTGTTGACGATAATTATCATGAGATAAGACGATTCAAACAACTCTGGGGAAAGAATCACATTTTCGGGGAGTTTAAGAACTGGGGTGGGGCTAGGCATCAGAAGTTGGAGAGAACGGGGAAACGTAAGGTCTGTTGGGCTTTGAACAATACAATGAGTATTCTCTGGGATGGCAGAGTCGTCGCCTGCTGCATGGATTATGACGGTAAATTAATTCTAGGAGATGTTAATACTCAGACTCTCACTGAGATTTGGCACCAGTCGTATAGGATTAGAAAACGTAATAGAGGGCTTGACTTCAGTATGGAACCCTGTCTGAATTGTAACGCTAATGTATAAGGGAGACGAAGATGGAGTACCAACCCTATTCTGAAGACCGAGAAGTTGTAAAGGCCGACTTGATGTATAGAGCACATCGACATGTTTGTATTTGTGAGAAGCTTAGACAGATTTACGACGTAGTTTATGAGTTGCCGGAGAGTGAACTAAAGCTCAGTCTTACGGAACTTGTAGTTGATGCTTTCGTCATGGGCAAGAAACTCGCGCAGAGGTTATCCTATATGGTAAATACACATACGGATACTACAGGGAATAAGGGAGCCAACTTGATAGTAACTCCGAACCTCTGGGAAACTAGAAAAAAAAGAAAAGTCAGAAGATGAAGAATCTTATGGTTTATGTCCATCCTAGAAAGGATTTTTGCCAAGAGAGTCGTATACTAATTAAGATTCAAATAGACAATAGTTTAGAATTGGGTTGGGGGCTAGAGGATATTATTTTAGTAACGAACTTCCATTATGAATACAGAGGAGTAAGAGCGTTCCTTATTGGTGACGAAAATTATTGCGATTTTTATCCTATGGCTACTAAGGAGAATGTCATAATTGATCTCATCAAAGGAGGAGTTTTACAATCAAATACTTTATACTGGTTTCACGATCTCGATTGTTACCAGTGTGAGGTTCTGACAGAAGAAGAGATTAACCTTGGTGAGCACTACTTGGCACTATCTGATTACGGTAGGATGGTCCAATGGAATACAGGTAGTATGTTTTTCACCACGAAAGTTTTAGATATTTTTGAGGTATTGAGAGCGGTAGAATATGCTCACAAACTTCCCGAGGAACACGCTCTGTGCCTACTGACTGAAGATTATTCGGACGCAGTTGTGACTAAATATCTGATTAATAACAGACACTCCTTCGACCTGTCTAGACTCCCGAGGCTTAAAGAGTTTAATAGGATTAAACGACTTAACATTTCCTACAATTTTACTTTTATAAATGTTCGATCTAACTACACACAAGCAGTGAAACCTATAAGGGTCATACACTTTCACCCATTTGGGAGTTGGCGTCGATCTGGGATTCCAAGATTGTTGGACTTCTATAAAGGTAAAAATAAGATCAATCGAGTCTTAATGCCTCAACGATTAATCCAAATCTTTGATCGACATGGGATTGTATGAAACAAGTGTTAACTTACATAAGTCCAGATCGGGAATTTAATGACGAACATAGAATGGCAGCTAGAATCCAGATTGACAATAGTTTAAGTATAGGTTGGCACAAAGAGGACATCTTAATAGTAACTAATTTCAATTATGAGTATAACGGAGTCAAATCTATCGTCATTGGAGATGACAACTATTGCTCGATTCACTGGCCCGCTACTAAGGTCTATGTACTCGTTTATCTTATGCAGAAGGGTCTAATTGGAGACGATCTATACTGGTATCATGATTTTGATTGTTTCCAATTCGTATCGTTTAGGGAGGACGAACCAGACTTGGGGACGGCTGATTTAGGTTTAACTAACTATAGTCGGATGCCTAGACTCTGTTCTGCCAGTATGTTCTTCAAGAAGACCGCCAGAGACATTTTTGAACAACTAAAAAAGGAGGTAGACCAAACAGGAAAAGACGAAGAGATGGGACTAGCGAGGATGATAAACCGAGACAAGAAATTGAGAATTCGTGTTAAACATTTAAACATCACATACGCTTTTCACAAATTTAATCTACGTTCTTGTATTAATATCGTAGATAAACCGATCAGGGCAGCTCATTTTCATTTAACCCCTGATAAGTATGACTTCTATGTCAGAGGAAATAACAAACTGAACCTACCTCTGATACCTGAAAGATTAGTTAAAATCTTTCATCAACATGGGTTCGATAAATGAAAGGAGAGATATATGTTTTGTCCATATTGTGATGCCGACGAAGAGTATCCCCCAAGTCCTTGTACTTCTTTCGCTGTTTTTAAATGTGGTACAGAGTATCGTGACGGAGAGTACTATCAGAGTGACTTTTGTGAGGGCAAAGCCGAGTTTAATGAATTGGTTGAAAAAGTACAAAAATTGGAGGCTAAGTTATGCAGGATCGGACAATAGTTTACTACACTGCCAACGCGGAGAATCCGTTGTTCGAAGAACGGATTAGAGAAGACCTAAAAAAGAAGGCGGGGGACATTCCAATCGTTAGTGTATCTAGGAAGCCGATTGACTTTGGAACCAATATCTGTGTAGGAGAGGTCCCCATCAGTTATACAAGTGAGTGGAAGCAGCTACTTCTTGGTTTAAAGGAAGCCAAGACAAGACTTTGTATTGCCGCAGAAGCAGATTGTCTCTATCCTCCTGAATACTTCACGATGACTCCAGAGGAAGACGATATGATGTACAACTACAATCATATCTGGATTATTTGGAGACGTCATAGAGGAGCGTGGCGTAAGTATGGATACTGTGAAGGGGCACAGATGTGCGGTCGGGAATATTGGATCGAGAGACTTGAGCCTCTACTTCCTAAAGAGTGGGAGCCCTATACGAGACTAGAAGAGAATGCTTTGGTCAACAAAATCTTTCCTGATAGAAAGGAGTATACAGGTAGACCAGCGATCTCGTTTAAGACTGGTGATGGGGTCAGTTGTAGGACTACTTTTAGTAGGAAGAGTAGAACAAACGAACTAGAATATTGGGGTGGTGTAAAACAACTAAAGGAGATATATTTTGCATCTTAAGTATAACGCACACATTGGGGGCGGTTCTCATCTACCTATTGTAATGAGATTGATGGCTATGACAGAAGGTCCGGTTCTTGAATTGGGTATGGGTCTTTTTTCAACTCCATATCTTCACTGGGCTTGTTACGACTCGCAAAGACCCCTCGTATCTTGTGAGAATAAGAAGCCATTTTTAGACATGTTTGTTTTTAACGACAAAAGAGAAGTAGGAAATGATTATACCTTTCATGAAATCGTCTTCGTAGAGAACAGTGATTGGGATAAGATTGATGTTACTGATAGACACTGGAGTATTGTTCTGATCGACCATAATCCAGGTCCGCGAAGGCGTGAAGAAATGAAGCGAGTAGCCAATAACGCAGATTATGTCGTAGTTCACGATACCGATGAGAAGAACGATTGGTATTACAAGTATGCTGAGTACTTTCCACTTTTCCAAAATCGGTATGACACAGAGATCTATCCGAGAACGACTGTACTTTCTAACTTCAGGGATTTATCTATCCTATGAATATCAGTGGAGATATAGGATTCGGTAGTCATCTACCTATCTTAATCAAGATAGTCGGGATGACTACCGGTCCTATCTTAGAGCTTGGAATGGGAATGTACTCTACTCCGTTCTTACATTGGGCGTGCTTTAACGCTAAACGAAAACTTGTCTCTCTTGACTCTGATTATGAATGTTACACAATCAATCGTAGTTATGGACGTAGTGACTATCACGAGGTGCGCTTTGTCCAGAATTGGGATGAAGTCGACTTAGCTGGATTCTGGGATGTAGTTCTCATTGACCACGAAAGAGATAGGCGTATCTACGAAATTCAGAAAGTGGTTAATTCGGCTAACTATATCATCGTACACGATAGCGAGGGACGAAGGGACAAGTACTACAAATATTCCCAAATCTACCCACTTTTCAAATACAGATATGACTTTGCTAAGATAACTCCGTTTACTGTAGTCTTATCTAATTTTAAGGACCTGTCCGATCTATGCGATTAATCGAGGGTATTGAATATACAGGCACTCCCTTTGAGATTCCCGATTGTGGAAGAGACGACCTCCCAGAATTTTTCAAGGAGATGGGGTATACTATTGGAGTGGAAGTTGGAGTCCTTCGTGGAGAATTTACAGAGAAGCTTTGTAAACCAGGACTGAAGGTTTACGGAGTTGATCCCTACGAAGGTTATAGAAACTATAGACGCGATTCTCGTGAGGAGCCTTACGAAGTGCAGTATAAGATGGCACTGGATCGTTTAGCTCCTTATGACTGTACGATTATTCGGAAACTCTCAGCGGACGCAGCAATGGATTTTAAGGACGAGAGTCTCGACTTTGTCTATATAGATGGAAACCACACTATTCCATATGTCGTCTCAGATATATACGAGTGGAATAGAAGGATCAGAGTTGGTGGAGTTATCTCGGGTCATGATTATGGTTTGAACTCGAAGAACCCATACAGTTTCCAAGCTTGTCACGTTGTTCATGCAGTAAAGTTAATGACGGGTATTTTAGGAGTTAAGAATTGGTATCTATTAGGGGAGTACCGTCCTGAGGTGGGTGATAAACGTGATAAGTGGAGGTCATGGATGTGGATCAAGAAACATTAGGGTGTATATACTATACAGACAATAGGATTGACGGTAATCGGTACGACAATATCTTCAAACTTACTCAGAAGTATATCTCTGCTAGTGGACTTCCTATAGTCAGTTGTTCTCTAAAACCGATTGATTTCGGAGATACTCGTATCGTCCTCGAAGGACGTGAGAGAAGTTATCCTACTATGGTCCTTCAGATCTTAACAGCGTTAGAGGCCGGTACGACTAAGTATGTCTTCTTCACAGAGCACGATGTTCTCTATCATCCTTGTCATTTCGATTTTACTCCACCTACGGACGATCTCTATTATTATAATGTCAATAACTGGCGATGGCTATACTTACAGGACTATCTAATAACGTATAGCGATTTGACTTCTCTATCAAGTCTGTGTTGTAATAGAGAGTTGGCGATTCGACATTACAAATTCAGACTTGATCATATCAAGGAAAACAAATTTGATGAGATAAGAAGTCGAGAACCTAGATGGGCTAGGCGATTTGGATACGAACCGGGAACTAAGAGTCGTAGACGTGGTGGATTAACTGATGAGGAACATGTCAAGCGTCGTTCGATGCTTCCAAATATTGATATAAGACACAGGTGTACATTCTCAAGGCCAAAAGTAACTCTAGAGGAATTCATTCATAAGCCGAGTGATTTTGTTCAAGTTGGACTAGACGATATACCCGGCTGGAACTTACGGGAACTTTTTCAGTTATGAGCACACTCAGTATAATTATTCCCTCCCGCAACGAAATGTTTCTAGCTAGAACAATTCAAGATATTCTAGAAAACATTGAAGCTGATACGGAGATCATTGCCACTCTAGATGGGGCGTGGGCCAGACCGCCCGTTCCCCAACATGATAGAGTCAATATTATTTATGTACCTGAGGCTATCGGACAGAGAGCAGCTACAAATATAGCAGCTAAGTTAGCTCAGGGTAAGTATGTAATGAAAGTAGATGCCCATTGTTCCTTTGAGAAGGGCTTCGACCGAAAGATGATTGAGGGCTTTAAAGAAGTTGGAGACGATGTTACGATGGTTCCCATCATGCGTAATCTCTGGGCATTTTCGTGGAAATGTTACCTCTGCGGTTGGACTAAATATCAAGGTCCGCGACCTAAAGTCTGTGAGCAATGCGGAAAATCTGGAAAAGTTCGGATGAAGATGATGTGGATTGGAAAACGTAATCCTCAGAGTATCAGCTATTGTTTTGATTCTGTTCCACATTTTCAATACTTCAACGCCTATAAAGTCACCGATGCTTTTAAAGAACAACGCAAAACGAACTTCACTGAAACAATGTCTCTCCAAGGTTCTTGTTTTATGTCTACACTCGAGAAGTATTTAGAGCTTAATCTATGCGACGAGAGTCTCGGTAATTGGGGCAATCAGGGTATTGAAGTAGCCTTGAAGACGCGATTGTCAGGCGGAAGGGTTCTTGTCAACCACAATACTTGGTATGCTCATATGTTTAGAACGCAGGGCGGTGATTTTGGTTTTCCCTACGATCTATCAGGGAGAGGAGTTCAACAGACTAAAAACCGAGTCAAAGCGTTGTTCTTCGGGAACAGTTGGGACAAACAGATCTATCCTTTGTCTAAAGTGATTGAACAGTTCTGGCCGATTCCGGGTTGGTCCGAAGAAGCATTTAAATCACTGAAAAAAGACGAGATGCAAGTTAAGCGGCCCGGAGTTTATTCTATTAAGAATAAAGACAACACTAAAGCCTATATAGGATCTTCGATCAATATAGCTCAAAGATTCGGAGAGCACCTACGAGAACTCCGTAGAAATGAACATGGAAACGAATATTTACAACATGCTTGGAATAAGTATGGGGAGGATTACTTCTCGTTTAATATCGAATACTTCTGTTCTCAAGATACGTTATTAATAAAAGAACAAGAAATTTTGGACCTCTTCACTTCTGACTTTGGGTGGAGGAATATATATAACCTTAATCCTACGGCTAGTCTATCTGGTAGAAATCATACAGAAGAGACAAAGGCTAAGATAGGGGAGAAGAGTAAAGGAAGAAGAACATTTTTAGGTAAGAAACATTCTTCTGAATCTATCGAGAAGATCCGTTTGTCTAAATTAGGAAAAGATCCTTGGAACAAGGGTATCCAACACTCTGAAACTACCAAGCGTAAGATTAGTGAGTCTAAATTAAAGAACCCTATTGAGGTGTGGAACAAAGGGAAAAAGGGACTTTATTGTGCCTCCGAGGAGACACGAAAAAAACTGAGCGACTCCCTAAAAGGACGTATTCCTTGGAATAAAGGAAAACACCATACTGATGAAACTAAACAGAAAATAAAAGAAGCCGCGAAGAAACATCATAGACATAAAGACGAGAAGGGTCGTTTTGTTAAAAAATAAACAAATACATCCTGTTTCTTGGTTAGTAGAACGCTTCTGGCCAGTACCTGGATGGACGCAGGAACAACTGGATCAGTTAAAGTAGAGCTAAATGGCAACTTCATACGTTAGTGTCAGCCACGGTAACATAGGGTCTGCGACGAGGCCACAAACGCTAGTGGTCAACACACCCGCTTCTCTCCAAGCAGGAGACGTCATTGTTGCCTATATCGGTGCTTGGGGTGCTGCTGGTGCTCCAACTATTAGTACTCCTTCTGGTTGGACTTTAGTAGATTCTGCTGCTCCTACATCAAGTTATTTGGGTAAGTGGTTTTGGCACGCTTTCTCTGTGGGGGAAACTTCATATTCGTGGACTATTTCTGCCACATCAGGGAATGTAGCAGCTTATGGTTGTTTAGCAGGTTTTCGTGGTTGTAGTGTAACAAATCCCATTGACCATAAGAATAAAAATAGCGGTACTAGTGGTTCTTCTATTACCGTAACTGGTTTCACTGACACGGATGCCAACTCAATCGCCCTTCTTTTTGCAGCATGTGAATACTCATCGGCACGGACTTTCAGTTCAGAAACTTTAAATTCTGTCGCTATGACGGAAAGAGACGATGCTTCGGGTTGTACAACCTATGTTCATTCAGTCTCTGTTTCGACTTTACAGTTATCTTCTACAACTACCGGTAATGCTGCTGCTACAATCAGTAGTAGTACTAATAATGCATGGGTGGGCGTTCTTATCACACTGCTTCCGGCAGGAAGCTCTGCTAGTCCGAGTCTATCTCCATCTTTAAGTCCGAGTCTTAGTCCTTCAATTTCTCCGTCGTTATCGCCATCTGTAGCGGGTAGTTTCAGTCCTAGTCTGAGTCCGTCTATATCACCCTCAATATCTCCTAGTCTAAGTCCAAGCATATCTCCGTCCTATTCACCGTCTATCAGTCCTAGCGTGTCTCCTAGTTCGAGTCTCTCTCCGAGTCTGAGCCCATCCTTAAGTCCTAGTCTATCCCCATCATTCAGTCCTAGCTTAAGTCCTAGCTTAAGTCCTAGCTTATCTCCGAGCAGGTCTCCTAGTGTATCACCTTCGGCTTCCCTCAGTCCTTCATTATCTCCGAGTCTATCTCCTAGTATATCTCCGTCTCTATCTCCATCTTTGTCCCCAAGTAGATCACCGAGTCTATCTCCGAGTCTATCTCCATCTATTTCACCGAGTGTATCACCGTCTGCGTCTATTAGTCCCTCTATATCACCTAGCTTAAGTCCAAGTAGGTCTCCTAGTCTCAGCCCAAGCCTATCTCCGTCAATATCTCCTTCCTTGTCTCCGAGTTACAGTCCTTCTCTATCGCCCTCCCTTGTTACTAGTTTTAGTCCGTCTCTAAGTCCAAGTATATCGCCGAGTATTTCTCCGTCCGTTAGTCCATCGGCTTCGATTAGTCCTTCGCTATCTCCTAGTCTCAGCCCTAGTTATAGTCCAAGTATTAGCCCTAGCTTAAGCCCAAGTATTAGCCCAAGCATCAGTCCGTCTGCTTCACCTTCGGCTTCTCTAAGTCCTAGTCTTAGTCCTAGCATAAGTCCTAGCATAAGCCCAAGCCTTAGTCCCTCTCTATCACCTAGTAGGAGCCCATCAATATCTCCGTCGGTATCACCGTCGGCGTCCATTAGTCCAAGTCTTAGTCCTAGTCTGAGTCCTTCTATATCACCTTCTCTGAGTCCTAGTCTCAGTCCATCACTCAGCCCGTCACTGAGCCCAAGTTTAAGTCCGAGTATATCTCCTTCAGTTAGTCCGAGTGCAAGTATATCACCATCGCTAAGTCCAAGCTTAAGTCCTAGCTTATCTCCGAGCAGGTCTCCTAGTGTATCGCCAAGTGTAAGTCCTAGTGCCTCTATAAGTCCTAGCTTAAGTCCATCTTTATCTCCGTCTTTAAGTCCGAGTCTTAGTCCGTCTATCAGCCCGAGTAGAAGTCCGAGTCTTAGTCCGAGTCTTAGTCCGAGTATATCTCCTTCGGTTAGTCCTTCTGCGTCGATATCTCCCTCTCTGTCTCCGAGTAGATCCCCGAGTTTGTCACCCTCGATCAGTCCGAGCGTATCTCCTAGCGTATCCCCGTCCGCCTCGATCTCTCCAAGTCTGAGTCCGAGTATCTCTCCGTCTATAAGTCCGAGCCTCAGTCCCTCCATCAGTCCGAGTAGAAGCCCGTCTCTGTCTCCGAGTGTCTCACCGTCTCTCTCACCTTCTATTATAACTAGTTTTAGTCCATCGCTATCTCCGTCTTTAAGTCCAAGTCTGAGTCCATCCAGATCACCTAGTAGAAGTCCGAGTCTTAGTCCTAGCTATAGCCCATCGCTTAGTCCTAGTTTAAGTGGGAGTATATCTCCATCCGTATCTCCTAGTGCAAGTATCAGTCCGAGTATATCACCGAGTTACTCCCCGAGTTACAGTCCTTCCGTCTCTCCAAGCGGATCACCCTCGGCGTCGATATCTCCATCTGTGTCACCATCTCCATCTCCTCCACCTATTATGGGAAGACGTACTACGATTCTACGCTTGGGTGGACTGAGTTCAAGATACCGCTTAGTCACCCGTGATCCAAGCGAGTAAAAAACATTCGAATTTTCTTGTAGTTCTACGGACTTACTTTATCATTAAAAGAGAGTTAGGTAATGACTCCTTGGAGGCGTGATGGCTGACAATATAAAAACCCCACAAGGATATGGAACTGATCCACCCGTAGCTACAGACGAGATAGGTGGGACCCATTATCAAGTTGTCAAGCAAGCCTACGGAGATCCAGACTCTGTTACTCAGGTTAGTCGAGTCAATCCACTACCTGTGGTCCCGGCTGATGCACCAACGGCAGTTACAGGGTCAGTCTCATCTGATGGACCACTCCTTTCTTGTGACACTACTGGCTATCAAGTTATTTCTCTTCAACTATCTGGGTCTTGGCAAGGAAATGTTAAATTCCAAGCAAGTAATGACAATTCTACCTGGGTAGATGTCTTAGGTTATGGCGTTTCTTCAGAAATGTCTGCCGTAGAGTTCATAGCAAATAACGACATAATTTTGATTCCCTGTGTGGGTCGTTATTTTAAAGCGGTGGTGTGGGGATTAGTAAGTGGAACTGTGGTTGGTACGGCCTATCTTCGTCAGCAATCGCTAGCTGGTATTGGAGAAGCCCAACTCTCTCAAGCGATGGACCCCCTAAATCTGCAGTTTTTGAACGTATCCCCGGCGGGAGTAGACCAACCGGGTTTACAACCGGTGACTCGATCATTCCCCGTGGCACTTGCTCGGGAACATATTCAGGACCTCTTCATACCCCCGAGGGCGTGGGTGGCAGGGAATCTTAACAACAATGTCATAGATCCGGCTGGTGGTGCGACTCCGGTTGATTGCCTTCAATACCGAAGCATCCATGTCCAAATAGCAACGGGAGCGGGTGTTACCGGGGCAATAACTTTTGAGCAGAGTAATGACCTTATCAACTGGAGTGGCCTATTCTTGGAAGATCCGGGTGCCTCGGCGGCTTGGGCGACTTCTTGGACCTTGGCGGCCAGCACCACTAGGCTCTACTCCGGGGCAATTAAGGCACGGTATGTCCGGTTGAGAGTATCTACTATCTTGGTGGGGACCACGGTAGTTAGCGCAAAAGTGAGCATGACACCCCACCTGGTTGAATACTTGGCGGTGAATCCATCTTACATCAGCGGCACTGCCATCGTCACTGGAGGCTTGGCCGGATCTCAGGGCGTGGGTGGTCCCTCAGCAATCGGCGTAGTCCCCACTTACAATCCCCTCTTGGCCGGTGGTGTGGATCTTGCCAACCTTACTCGCAGGGTACGAACAGATGAATTAGGTAACCAAGTAGTAACTGGACTAGATCCAACACAAAACGCTAAAGCACTACTCAATCCTGTATTCTCTCGACTTGCTATTTCTGGTAGGGGTGAAGAAGATACAGATATGCTCATTCGTATCTTAGCCGAGTTACGTACAATCTCGTTCTATCTAAGCGAACTGCCCTTTATGCTCCACTCTAATATTAACTTTGTTGATGACTCTTCGGATGTTTCCGACGAGGCAAGAATTAAACAGTAACTAATTTAGGAGAACATCATGCTCGTTCAAGCACAAGTAGGACAACCCTCTGTCTCTTCCATTCAGCCCGGTACTACACCGACGCTTCGTCTCGGACAACTTGCTGATCTGGTTGTCAGTGAACTCCAAGGGAGATACTATGAAAACACATACCGTGGTAACGTATATGTATCATCTACAGCCGCTGTCGGTACAACTATAGTTGCGGCCAATAACTCTCCAGTAGCTGCCGGTGCCGCCGCGGCTTATGCACTTGTTAATCCTGCTGGTAATACTTTCAACGCTGCCGTGTTGAAGATCTGGGCAAGTACTATCTCTGGTACTCCAGGTGGCCCGTTGGCCCTTAACGTGATAACTCCTCCATCTGGTATTACTGCTGTTACTACTCAGACTCCTATAAAAGCGAATACATTGACAGCCGCTGGTTCTACTATGCGTGTCATTGTTCAGTCAGCTTTAACTGGTAGTATTTTAGCTATTATGTTTAGACCTCTCGGTGGTCCAGCCGCAATCGCTGCTGGTGCTGGTGTAAACCATGTGATGGAAGATGTGGGTGGAGATATTATAATTCCTCCTGGTGGGGCTCTGCTTGTTTGTTCGACGGCTACCGGTACTAACCATGTTGTATGTATCGGTATGGCGTGGGCTGAGTTACCTCTGTAACCTGATGTTACTCTTTTGGCGAGTTAGAAGAGCATGGAGAAGTCGCCCGAAGACTAGAGAGGATCAAGTGAGAACAATAAAACAGTCGTCTGCATATAATTTGACGGTCTGTCTCGTTGATAATGTTAGCCACGTGTTGGGGTTAGCAGGAGCTAGTCTCAATGTGTGGCTATCTAAGAATGGTGGAGCCTTTTCACCGATATCGCCAACTATTACTGAACGCGTCAACGGTTGGTACAATATCGCACTTACAACAGGCAATACAGATACTTTGGGTGATCTCTCTATTCATATTGAGGCTACTGGAGCAGATCCAGTAGATATAGTCTGTCAGGTCGTGGCAGGAAGTCTAGATGCAGATGTGACTTCACGACTAGCAAGTGCGAGTTATACTGCTCCTGATAACGCTAGTATAACTACGATCAAAGGCAAAACCGATGCCCTCCCTGCCTCTCCTGCGGCAGTCGGCTCCGCAATGTCGTTAATAAGTGATTATGACGCAGCCAAGACAGCGGCTTCCGCATCAGGAGTAGCAGCCATTCCAACAAACCCACTCCTAACTAGTGATTCTAGATTGAACAATTTAGACGCTACTATAAGTACAAGGGCGTTGGAAGTAGGTGGAAACGTGGCTTCAATTAAGGCGAAGACGGACACTCTCCCGGCTTCACCAGCTACCACTGGTTCGTTGATGAACCTAACGAGCGGTTATGATGCGGCAAAAACTGCTGCTAGTTCCGATTCAGTAGCACGAGCCTTAGGTTTGCTACAAGAGAATGTCTTCCATGATCAACTTGTCTATGACGGAAATGGACGTTTAACTGGTGGACGACGTAGACTCTATTCAAATGCACTCTCAGTTGGGACTGATTCAAACGTTCTTGCTACCTACACAATTACTGTGGTCTGGAATTTGGATGAGACGATGCAATCCTACAAGGCCGTGAAAATATGAGTATAGATCTACTAACTGGTGGAATGGTCCCCGCGGAGGGCATTACAGTAGAAGTGACAAGAGTGGATGGAATACAGATAGATTTAGTGACACTACCCATACACGCTAATGTTACGATTCAAGATATCAATGTTGCAGTGGTGATAGAAAGGGGATAACGAATGGCTGATATACAAACTCTTCCAGATGTAGTGATTCAGGGTGAAGGTAGATGGTTTAAATTTACCTACCTTGATACAAACAGTCAACCAATTGTCATGCCCGCATCTGGATATATTTTTATTTTAAAACAGAGCGTCGGGGCTGCGACTACATTGTTTACAGCCAATTCTTTTGATGTGTCGAGTAGGGCAACTGGTATTATCAGAGTAAATGTACCCGCCTCCGTGAGTATCGTTCTACCACCTGGGAGTATCTTTGGTCAGATGACTGCCGTTATTACAGCTGGAACTGACGTGGATATCCAAAAATTTAAATTTAAAGTCGAGGCTGACATCTAAATGGCTATCTATGTAGAAACAGGATCTGGAACATTGGCTTCTGCTAACTCTTATTATAGTCTAGCTTCGGCCAATACGTACTTCGAAACGATTGGATTTTCTGATTGGATAGATGGCGATGATGATGTTAAATCAGCATCATTAATTAGAGCTTGCCTCTATATGGAAACACTACCGTGGAATGGTCTTAAGTCTCTATCTACTAATCCCTTGGAATGGCCTAGACGTAATGTACTAGATCGAAATGGTTATTATGTCTCAGCTACAGGTATCCCACTAAAGATTAAGCAGGCACAAGCAGAGATTGCTTATCGGTACTTTACTGGTGGAAATCCTGTTCCCGACTTAGATTTCTCTGGTGGTAATATTGTCAGAGAGAAAGTTGATGTTATCGAAATTGAATACGATAGAGGCGGTAAGTCCGATGTCCCAGAATACCTTTACATTGATAATCTTCTTAGACCCTTTCTAGCATCAAGTCTGAACGTCGAATTAGTGAGGGCTTAACTATGAGTCCCTGGACAGGAAAAACTTTCAAGAAAAAACACGATCAAAAACTGACAACGAAACAGGCGAATAAGGCGTCCAAGATCGCCAACGCTATACTTGCTGAGAATCCCGGTAAAGAGGGGATGGCAATAGCAACAGCCATTAAGTTAGCGACTAAGCCTCCTAAGAAGAAACCCACAAAGAAATAGCCGAATTTTCTTGTAGTTCGAACAATTTCCTTTATTCTTAAATAGAGATGGACTACAACGGACTTAACGTAATGGTGAGGAGCCTAGTCCACAAGTGGGGCACTCCTCTAACTCTTCAACGTGTTGGATACTCTATGTTTAGTCCGACTAAAGGAGAGTATACCTCCACAGCCACGAGTAGTTTCGTCGTATACGGAGTGATTCGTGCCTCCTACCGAATGTGGGCCGGAGAACGTTTTTACTTCGGAGTGGAAGTACAGTCGGGAGATAGGGATATTATCATCTCTACTTCGGCCTCAGTTACTCCGCTAGTTGGAGATATTATACAAATAAAAGGAGTTGCGTATCGGCTTGTAGTATGTCAGCCAGTGACTCCGGGTGGAACGGACCTTCTTTATAAAACACTCTGTAGGAGATAAAACCATGAACCAGAAATGTAAAGGTAAAGGTAAGGGCGGTAAGAAAGGCAAGTAAATGGCTGTTATTACCGGTGGAATTGGATCATTTAACCTAGGTGGCGGTACGAGTTTTGGGGGTTGTGCCGCCTCTATCGAAGCGTTTACTAAGAAGACAATCGCGAAGTCCGAGAGCATCATTCAGCGTTCTGTAATGGAAGTCTTCAAACGTATCGTTATGAGGACTCCCATTGACACTGGCAGAGCTAGGGCCGGATGGCAGGTTGGTGAGACTGCAGCTATCTCCTCTCCATTAGGAGCTGTGGGTCCCATTGGTCCTAAGGGTAAAAGTGGACGAGTAGTACAATCTCGGGCACTCGGAGGAAAGTGGGTAAAAGCAGGACGCGGTACTTTCGATAAAAGAGGTCAAGCCACTATTGCTAGTGGTAGAGCTAATATTAAAGCTGCGTTTAGAGATGGAATAGCAGCCATCATCTCAAATCCAGTATACTATGTAGTCTATCTAGAGTATGGTCATAGTCAAGCCCAAGCTCCGGCTGGTATGGTTAGAATTACAATGGCGGAATGGCCATCTATCGTGGCAAGTTTTGGAGGAGTAGTTTGACGACTACTAATGAAGATATCGTACATGCTCTTAATAAGTGCTTTAGTATGTTTACTCCTACTCTAGCAACGGTGTACGAGAACCAACAGTTTAACCCGGAGCTGCTGACCCCTCATTTGCGTATTTGGCACTTGCCCGCTGAAACAAGTGTAGTCTCTTTAGGAGTTACTGGATACAACCAATATACTGGTATCTTTCAAGTGAGTTGCTTTTATCCACAAGGCTTCGGGTGGAACGACGCTAAAGTAATGGCAGGTAAAGTCTGTTCACATTTTTATAGAGGACGACAGATTACGTATAACAATATAGTAGTTGAAGTCAGGCGATCGTGGCCTGATCCTGGTATAGCCGAGGATGAATATTATCATGTCCCGGTAAGTATACTCTATTGGTGTTTTGATAATACTTTGTAAGAGGTAACTAAACTATGACTGTATTCTCCCTTTTTGCTGCTGGGTCTAAACATGGAGTAAGGTATGTCTCTGAGGCTACTTTTGGGATCGTCCCTCCGACTCCAGCTATGGTTTCACTTCGGCATACGGGTTGCTCATTGATTCTTAGTAAGGACACTTTCCAATCTGCTGAGTTGAGAAGCGATCGTCAGATTGCTGACTTTAGACATGGTACTCACAAGGTCGCGGGTGATATAAACGTAGAAATGTCCTATGCTGAGTTCGATCCGTTCATTAAATCCGCGTTCTGTGGAACATTTCAAACATATACCGCTGCCCTCAATTCTAAGACTGGAAACATCTCTGTAACTTTGACCGGTGGCTCTAAGTTCTTAGCTGCCATCCAGACGTTTACTTCGTTCGGTGTAGGTAGTATCATTAAATACGGAGGATCTGTCACAAACGCAGGCTACTATGTCTTGTCTGCTGTCGCTCCTCATACACTCACAGTTATGGGAGCCTTGACAGCCCAAACTGCCGCAACATCTAGAACAATTAGATTGCAGCCTGCTATCACAAACGGAACTGCAAACTATAGTTTAACTATTGAGCGCGCTCATACTGATATCACTCAGTACCAACAGTTCAGAGGATGTGTCGTCGATAAGTTTACACTGGGCCTCAAGCCTAGCGGGATCGTCACTGGTGTATTCAGTGTTATCGGCAAGGCTGCTACAATTACCGTAACTCCGTTGAAGGCTGTTCCAACCGTTAGCCAGACCGGGTCTCCTTACGATACGTTCTCAGGTACGCTCAGAGAAGGTGGGACACTTATCGCTACTATTACAAGTATTGATTTCAGTCTGGAGAACGGTGGAGAAGCTACTTATGTTATCGGTAGTAAATACGCGTCTAACGTGGTACTTGGAAGGTGTAATATTACGGGAACAATTGAAGCGTACTTCTCTAGCGTTCTTCTGTTGAACAAGTTCATCAACGAGACTGAAACTTCCATCGAAGTTGATATCGGTGGTAGTTCTAACTTTTATAAACTCTTCCTCCCAAGAGTAAAATATGGTGGAGGCGATACAGGAGTAACGGGCGAAGGTCCGATTATGATGAAGATGCCTTTCCAAGCTCTATATAGTTCGACCTATGGATTCACAGTCCGTATGGCAAAAATGGTGACATAACGAGAGGTGTGTTTTATGGATTTGACTAAGTTCGAACCGGCTACTGCTAGTATAGAAGGAGTCAAGATGGAGTTGTACCATCCGGTGACTGAGGTATCTTTCGAACCTCCTATCTACATTACTGTGATAGGGATAGACTCCGATGTTTATCGGGCCGCTCAACGCGAACTGACAAATAAACGTCTTAAGAAGGCACAGGCTAGGAACCGGTTTAGATTTCAAGCTACTGCTGAGGAACTTGAACAAGATTCAATTGACCTCCTAGCCAAGAGTGTTCTTGGCTGGGAGAATATCGAGTGGGAAGGAAAGACACTTCCTTTTAGTTATGATAACGCTAAGAAAATTGTCACCGTCCCTTGGATTAGGGAACAGATTGATACCTTTGTGGGGGATCGTGCAAATTTTTTGAAGACTTAGCTGTACTTCTAGAAGATGCAACTGAGATGTGGGCTAATCTCCACTATCCAGACGAAGACGACATAACTAATTTTCAGCGGCTAAGTCAATTAGAAGAACAAACAGGAGATGTCCATGTTCCAGAAATACATATTCCAATGGAAGGCATGTATATCTGGGAATGGTTCATGGACCTAGCCAATAGTCGTCAGTCTGGTTTTGGGATTAGCCCTATTTCGTATTCAGAATTAAAAGCATGGAGTGAGTTATCTAGTACATACCTCTATACTTGGGAAGTTTCTATAATACGTAGAATGGATCAATGTTTTATAAAGGTCATCAACGAGTTTTCTAAACGGAAAACTAGTTCTACTAAGTCAAAGCAGTTGGGCGAGACTAGAAGGATAATGTAAATGGCCGATGTAGCTGCATTAAAAATTGTAATAACGATTGACGGTGCCGAAGCAACAGTTAGACAGTTAGGCAACGTTGAAGGGGCCGCTCATAGAGCAGAGAACGCTACTCGTAAAATGAAGGGGGCGACCCAAGAGTTCAATGACGAGCTTTTGAAATTTGGTCGTACTATGGCGTCGTTTGCTGCCATTTTTTATACCTTCCAAAACTTATTTGGACTATATGCCGTCGGTATGAAATTCAACCAAGTTATTGAAGATTCTAGAATAAGCATAGCTGGTTTGTTGTCTTCTCTTTATGAATATAAAGATACTACCGGTAAGGTTATAGAAGGAGTAGATAAGTTTAACATAGCACAGGAGGACGCTACAAAACTCCAACAGGGACTGAGAATCGCGGCTATTACCACTGAAGCTACATATGAAGAGTTAGTCTTCGCCATGCAGAACTCAGTTCTTCCTGCTACACAAGCTGGAATAAAGTTTGAACAATTAACTGGATTTGTTCAACGTTTCGCTCAGATCATGCAGGTCGTTAAAGTCCCTATGAATCAAGTCAATGAGGAGGTTCGTAGCTTTCTCCAAGGTACTATGCAACCCAGAATGACCCGTGTTATGCCGTTCATGATGGGTATTGGACTGACCAACGATAAGATTAAAGAACTAGTAGCGAGTGGGAAATTTGCTGAGGAGTTTTTCAAGCGTACTCTGACAGTTGAAATCATGGCGGCTGAGGGTGCTAAGACATTTTCAGTAGCGTTATCTAACTTAAAGGACGCGTTCTCTCAAGCACTCGGGGAAGGTACGAAAAAGTCATATGACGCATTAAAGAAGATATTCTACGATTTGACATACGATATAGTCAATATTACAGACGACTTCGATGAAGCCGGTAATAAAATCGGGCAGACGTTAACAATCGATCCTGCTTTTTTAAACGCTATTATGGCTGTTGATGAGCGTCTGACTGGTATCATTGCAAAACTGAAGAACTTTGCTAGTACATTGTCTGGGTTAAAGAGTTCCCATCCTGTTTTATCTCAACTGGTAGTAGACATAGGTGATATCGTTTTATCTACGACGGCTTGGGTGACTTTACTCACTTCAGCGGTTGGACTCATAAGTTGGGCGTTTGGAAAGTTACTTGGAGTATGGCAAACTTTAATAGGTGCATTTGCTGTGATGGAAGCTGGGGTTGTTACTACTGCTGGGACTGGTATTTTAGGCTGGATCAGTGCCATAGCGGCGGCTCCTCCTATAGTTAAAGCGGCAATGGTACTCATCGGTGCCATCATGGTAGATGAAATCGCCGCCGCCGTATCTTCTATGGCAAAAACTTTTTGGGATTGGGTCAGCTCCTTCGAAGTCTATGGTAAACCTATAAAAGACTGGGCAGATGACGCTGCAGACTATGTCGTTGCGGCTTTTGCTAGACTGGGAGTTGACCTCCCGGCGGCACTACAAAAAGCATATGACAAAATAAAGGAGTTGGATGATAAACTAAAAGAAAAGAGAGACCAAGGATGGACTCTTGGAGGTATCGCTGGAGGTATCGCTAGTAGTGCTGCCGCGGCGACGTCACAACTTCGTACTGGTATAACGATGTCTCAGATAGATTTACTTCAGGGACAGTTAACAGCGGCCCAACAAGCAACAGGAGCGGCAGCACCAGGGAGTGATGAATTTGAGTGGCAGTACGACCGAGTTAGATTAGCGTCCGAAACTTTGGCTAAACTACTCTTAGATATACGTGATCATGAATTACAACTTAATGCAGTCGTAGCAGTACTAGAACAAAGAATAGCAGAAAATCGTGTCGCTATCGGTGAGGCACTCAAAACTGGACAGACAGACTTGGCGAATTCCCTCGAAGACGCATCTAACAAAGCCCAAGCACAAATCAACGCACTTAAAGGAGGGGCTGAGGGATTTGCTGCACTCTTCCCGATGCAACTCTCCATTGATATTATGGCGCGGATATCTGGTCTTTCAGCACTAGATGCGTTATTTGGCGCGGGTCGATTACAGGATCTCCTAACAGGAGGGTGGAGAGGGGCTGACGTCAAGTTACAAAAAGAAGTTGCAGAAATGAAGAAGACAAGTACATCCGCAGGTATGGTCTCCTACGATGAGACAGGAGGAGCGATAGGTCAGGGAGGTGCCACTGGTGCCGGTCCTCGAAAGGCTCCGCCCGAAGTTGGAGGTAGAAGGTCTACTGTCCCACCTTTTGAACAAAAAGGTAAAGGTGGTGGAGGAGAAGACGCCGAAGCTCGGCGTTTACAGTCTCTCTATGATACTCTCAATAAAGATATAGCTAGACTTTCTGAGGGACGTATCTCCGAGATTGCCGAACTCGAAGAGAAAACTAACGATCAGATTCTTAACAAGAAAGAGGTCAAGGAAGTAACTACCGATGAACTAATTGTCCTTAACCATAAAAGAGCAGCGCTTCAACGTCTGAAAGTTGAGGAGGATTATGCGATTTGGTCCGGTAAAATCAGTGGTGACGTCACTCAGGAGTGGATAGCTAACGCAGCGAAGGAGTTACAACAGTGGAAAGGGTTTAAAGACGTTCAATACAGAGTCCTTCAAGAGTACAATCGTAAAGTATCTATCTACAACGAGAAACAAATTGAAGCGGTAGCGACTGGACAGAAAGAATACTTGACTGCTCTAGGAGCCGTTACTCCTCTTCTGTCTGAGCAACTGAAAATTCAAGACCTTCAGCTAGATAAGGATCACGAACGCAAGATAGCCAAACTAGACCAACAACGCTTGGACGGTGATATCGGACGTCAAACCTACGAAACTTTAAGGACTATGGAAGAGCAAACCAACGAGCTTCAGAAACAGGCTATTGAACGGAAGAAATGGATGACGGAAGGATGGCAGGGCGGTCTGAAGGAGTGGGCCTTCGCTAGAGCGGGTGAGGCAGAACAGAGACCTGCAAAAGCGATGATGGATCTGATGCAGACTGCTGAGACGGACCTAAGCAATTCTATATCTGGAGGTATCATAGGTGCTTTGAGTGCTACAAAAACAGACTGGATCAAAGCCGGTCAAGATATAGCCACCGCCTTCCTAAAGAAATCCGTTGATACCATGGTAGCCACGCTCTTTGACCAGTTAATTCCACAGATTTTACAATCCTTTGGAGTAGTTATGCCAACCCTAGCCAGTGCTGGTCAGACGGCAGGAGGAGCGTTAGCAGCCGGTGCGGCGGAAGCGGGGGCGACACTAATTCAGGCAGCAACTACCGCACAGGGTATTTTATCCGGACGAATATCAATGGGAGCGGGTGGGTTGACTATACCTGGAGTAGGATCTTCTAGTGCTTTTAGTGGGTTGTTTAAGAGTCTGTTCGGTGGTTGGGGTATGGGCGGCGCTCCCTCGACTGCTGGTGGGGTAACTATTCCAGGTGTAGGATCTACGACTGTCGGCAGTTCTCTATATCAGGGCTGGCTAGGCGGTAACTATAATGCTAAGGGTAATGTATTTTGGAATGGAGAAATTATCCCCTTCGCTTCTGGTGACATCGTTAATAGAAAATCCATGTTCCAAATGGGAATGATGGGTGAGGCCGGACCCGAAGCGATAATGCCACTATCCAGAACTTCTAGTGGGGCTTTGGGAGTAATAGCAGCGGGAGCGAATGTGTCCCAGCCTATTAGTGTAGTGATTAATAATGAGACAGGTGTTCAGGCTGATGCAGACGTCAAGATGGACAACGGTAAGCTTGAGATCACCCTATCTAAGATGGTCTCGTCTAACATCGCTAGAGGCGGGGAAATCCATCGTCAGATAGCTAGGTCGTTTAATGTCGGAACGAAGGTGCAAAGAAGATAATGCCGACTTGGCCCACCACTCTCCCCATCTATCCCGACGATAGTGCGTTTACCGAAACAAGCCAAAAGGTCACGATTAGTTCTCAGCCCGAAATTGGACCCGCCAAGGTGCGGAGGCGGGTTACAGTAGCCCCAAGAAAGTTAACAGCGTCCTATACGATGACCGACGCAGAAATAGCAATATTCAGAACTTTTTATATAGATACGTTACTAGGTGGACAGGAAGTATTTGAATGGCCACATCCTCGTTTGGATAGGTCAGTGACGGCTTATTTCACTAAAATTCCAACATATAAGAACAAGGCGTATAATCAGTACTCTTTGGATATAGAGATTTCAGTGGATGAAAGCAAACTGGATGGATGGTTCGTCGCGGGATGGTTCGACGATTGGTTTTAAGGAGTAAGGATGGGTACGTATACAACTGCAAATGTTTTTTACAAACCTATCAAGGGTGCTTCCGGTGATAGTGAGAAAGTAACCTTTGATGCGGCACTGGACAAGACCGCTAGAATCATAGCAGGTTCGATGGCACCCGGTGTTCTAGTGAACGGTAAGATTGATTATTCTATTAATGGTTCTGGTGACCTGAATGTTAGAATTCTTACCGTAGCTGGAACAAATCCCTCTACTTTAAATCCAGTATGGTGTAGAGTCGGTTCTAGAGTTGTGACGATCAAGTCTGCTCTAGGGATTACTCGAACTCACGTTCCAGTCCCCGAATCTGGATGGAATCCCTCTTGGCTAAACTTAGCAAAGCCACCAGTTAATGCGTGTGAGACGGATCTGTTCGTCTACACTGGCTGGAATAATGCGAGACAACTTCCATATATAGCAGTATCTCGTCACGGATTTCATAATCAGTTTGTCTTTGAATCAGAGACTTCTGGTCACGGGGCAATGTGTAGCCTCACTACGAGTTTTAATTACTTAGCTCCATCTTATCCATATCACTCGCTAGATGAGATTGCCGTTTCAGGTAGGATTGCAGTTACTCTGACTACTCCCAATACTTGGTCTACTCCAGCTAGTGGTTCTCTCATAGTACAGAGACCTACTCAAGATACTCGGCTGCTTAAATTCAATCCCAACTGGAGAACTTATTCTCACTTTAGTCCGAGTACTTCTATGAAGTATTATGGTGGAGGTACTATGTCAGTGGCTGTAACTTACCTCAACCATTATGCTTTTAATGGTCAGTATATCAATCTGATGTTATCCACGTACCTTTACTACTACCATGCTAATGCAGCGGCTACTCGGACGGATGGTATCTTTTTCGATGTCCCTCTTTCAGTTCAGGATTATGCCCACGCCGGGGCCAAATCCTTCGGAGCCGTTACTATGTGTACTGCGGGAGGTGTCTTAACTTTGGAAAGGGCTCCGTTAGCAGTATCGCAAACCGGGACAGACGAAGGAAAACTGATAAAACTTGTTACGGCTAGTCAAGCCTCGTACACACCGAGTCTGATGTACGTTACTGGTCAATATAGAGTATACTTACCTGGTACGAGACTCAGGTTTCTTAATTTCTAATGACTAAGTGGCCGTCTTCCGTTCCCGCTACACCTCTGATGGGTCAGTTTGAGGAAGGACTACCCACTCAAATAGTCTTTTCTAATATGGATGTGGGACCCGATGTCAGAAGGCGTAGAACTACATTGGGAAACTATCCTATCACGGCTGAGTTTGGGATGACTCGTCTTCAGGTGTGTGCATTTTCAGTATTTTACGACGATACTGTCAAGTGTGGAAGTATTCCGTTTACTTGGATTAACCCTAGAACATTGGCTACTATATCGGTGTGTTTTATGGAGGCTCCTCAGTTTACAGCAGAGACGTTTGATTGGTATAAAGTCAGTATAAAGGTAGAAGTACTTCAATGAGTGTAATAGTCTATACTTCTTGTACACTCTACACTAGACGGAGTGCCATTCTTTTTTCTTAGGTGATATTTATGACTATAACAGCTTACACTCTATGTACTATTTATACGCGTCAAGTAACAACCTTGGCGTTCTCTACTCCAGTTGATGTAATAAACATTGGTAATAAACAGACATATACTAGTGGGACTGGAAATTACCAAGTTCGATTTGTCTACACTCATCAAGGAACGTTAACTGGAGGAAGTTCCGTTACGTTCAATATTAAGAGTGGAACTCTGAAGGACAACTTGGGTAACCAATTAGTCTTCACGAAACTTAAGTCTGTCTATTTTTCAAATTTAACTACTGCTCATACGTGGGCCGCTTGTCTCGGTAGTTGTGGAAATAACAACGTTCTAATGGCGTTTAAAATGGACAAGGTATATTGTTATGGAAAGAGCCAGCTATTCTTAACCTCACCCATAGCAGGAGTTTCTTGTGCGTCCATCTTCCGAGTCTTGAATACAGTTGGTACTACTATCACTTATAACATGATATTGATCGGAACATAGGATGCCGAGACCTACTAGTGCCGCCTTTACTCGTGCAGCATTTACTCAAACAACGGATGAAGTTGTTATAGAACTGCTAACCTTAGAGCATGAGCTTCTGTCTGAACCGGTTAGATTAGCGCGGAATACCGTAAATATTACTAGTCGTGGACATCTATATATAGGAGCGATGTTCGATTTAACTTGGCCTCAAGATAAAGAGAATGAACCTCCTCAAGCTTCTCTACGTTATCAGAATGTCAGTAGAGATCTGGTTGCCGCCATTCGTGTTCTCAGAACTCCTATGAATGCAACTATAGAAGTAGTCCTCGCAAGTACTCCAGACACAGTCGAGGCGTCTTACACAGGGATGCAAGCTGTATCTAATACTTATGATGTTAATGTAGTCGACTTCTCGTTAACTTTTGAGCGCTTCATGCACGAAGGATTCCCAGGTAAAACTTTTGGGCCTGCCAATTTTCCGGGTATTTTCAAATGAGTGTTCTTATTAAATTCACTCAAGAAAGTATTGGGACTCCGTTTGTAGAGAATGGACGAAGTGCATCTACAGGATGGGATTGTTGGGGATTATGTGTCTCAGCATTTAAGACTATTGGAATAGATTTGAGTAAGTATGAACACATTGAAACAATGGATGTCGAGAGTGCAGAAAGAGAGATTACGAAGCAGGTCAGTAACTGGACTAAGATAGAGCTTGGAAAAGAACGTCCTTGGGATGTTGTCTATATTCGCCCCGCTCATCTTGGGGTGGTAGTTCAAAAGGGAAAGATGCTTCACGTTACTCCTGGCTCAGAGACTTGTGTAGTGTCCTACAAAGATATTGCATGGAAGAATAGAATTTTAGGTTTTTATAGATATGGCGAACTTAGTAAAGACTGAACCGATCTATATTTTTGCTTGTTCCAATCCTTTCAATATGGATCGGAAACAAATCCAACTATCGGACTATCGTCTTTCTCTCTATGAGATAATCGAAAGGCTTCAACCTAACGAGATGTATAGACATGGAGCCTATGTTGCTGTCAATAGTGAGGTAATTTTAGAGGAAGATTGGAAGTACTTCTATCCTGCTCCACGTTCAGTTATCAACATTAGAGTCATCCCGAAAGGACCAGTTATTCCTATTGTTATGGCACTAGCCGCAATCGCGGCCCAGGTCGGTACACCACTAGCTGTCGCGGCTATATTAGATATTACATTAACTGCTACTACTGCGGCAATTATTGGGGCAGTTGCTGCTATGGTAGTCTCCGTTGTGGGCTACATTATCATGAACGCCTTAGTGAGACCTCCTGGGTCTACGGCTACACCAAAGGCGCTCACCGCTGCTTCTCAACGTTTTGACGATGCTAGAGACACCCCTTCTTCATACCTAACAGGGGCGAGAAATGCTACCTCTCCCTACGGAGTTATTCCTAGAGTTTATGGAACAGTCAGAATGACTCCACCTCTAGCTGCTCAGTCCTATACTGAGTTAGTTAACGTCATGGGCGTCCCTTTTGAATGGGTCGGACAAGCTAGTGGGGGTAAGTATTACGCGAATCAACCTAATTATTATAATCTTACAGAACAGTTAGGAGAGGCTCAATATCTCAGACTAGTAGTCTGTTGGGGATTTGGACCCGTCACAGTTAAGGGCTTACGTATCAGTACTACTGATTTAAGTGATTATAGTAATGTAGAAATAGAACATCGGTATGGATATCCAGAGGATGAGAAACTCACTCTTTACACGGAAGATGTCTATGAAGAAGCTCTAGATGTATCACTCACGCGGGCTATTGGTTATGTCTCTAGAACTACACAAGCTCATACAGATGAAATCTCATTAGATATTGCTTTCCCAGGTCTCTACCAGACAAACCCTCAGACCGGTCAGAAACTACAAGTATCAGTTGGATTCGTTATCAGATATAGGCCCGTCGGTACAGATGATAATGCTTGGATTTATCTACCTGTTTTTAATTGTTATGGAACTACAACTTCTACAGTACGAAGAGGTTTCCGTTGGAAAGTTCCTAGTGGACAATATGAAGTTGCCATTGCTAGAGGCACAGATGACGATAGGAGTGGTTATATCATAGATAAGTCTGTGTGGGTACTTCTGCGTTCTATTCGATCAACATATCCCGTTAAAGAAAAAGGCTTGGCTCTTACTGCGATGCGGATTCGGGCTTCAGATCAGTTACAGGGAAATGTCGATGAACTCAACGGGCTAGTTACAAGTATCCTCAGAGACTGGGACCCTAATAGTGGAAGTTGGTCTTCTAGAGAAACCAACAATCCGGCGTCTATAATAGCCGATATTCTGTGTGGAAATCCCGAATACGGTATCTCGGCAAATACTAGGTTCATTTCCGACGACCGAGTTGATTGGAATAGTATTGAAGTTTTTCATGGGTGGTGTACTGAGAATAAGTTTGCCTGTAATTATATTTTTGATGCGTCTACTACTATCTGGGACGCTCTTCAATTAGTAGCAGCTTGTGGTAGAGCGACTATGTCAGTCGTCAATGGAAAATGGGGAGTCGTCATTGATAAAGAACAAGACTTTCCAGTCCAGCATTTCACTCCTAGGAACAGTTGGGACTTTAAGGCCACTCAGACTTTCCTAGATGAGATCCACGGATTTCGAATCAAATTTGCTAATGAGGAGGAAGACTACGCGGATGCAGAAACGACCGTCTACATGGACGGTTATGATGCGGACAACGCAACCAAGTTTGAAGACCTATCTTTACAGGGAGTTACCAACTACGATCAGATTTATAAGTTAGCTAGATACTTTTTAGCGGTCGGAGAACATCGTCGGGAAACTGTTACCTTCTCAGCCGATTTCGAACATATTATCTGTCAACGTGGGGATAGAATTAAATACTCCCATGATGTAATGTTAATCGGGATTGTCTCAGGCAGATTAGCGGGACTGATTGACGACGGAGTCAATGTCACTCATTTTATTCTGGATGAAGTCGTCGAAATGGGGGAAGGTATTTCCTATAATGTCAGATTCAGACTCAGTAATAATACATCTTATCTCTTTCCTGTTGTCACCATTGATGGGATGACTGATACATTAGAACTGACTTCTCCAGTTAATTTAAGTAGTTTGACTCTCCCAGAAATCGGAGATCTCTATACGTTTGGAGAAGCCGGTACCGAAACAGAAGACTTGCTAGTAAAAAGCATTGAGCCCGGACCTGATCTTACCGCTACAATAGAATGTACGCTCTATGCTCCGGCAGTATTCACAGCGGCCATCGGTCCCATTCCACCTTATGTGCCTAAGATCACTGTACCTATATCGTGGCAGACTCCTCAAATAGATACTATTCTATCTGATGGAAGCGTCTTAATTTGGTCACAGGGATCATGGCAATCTAGAATTTTAGTAGATTTTTCTTATCCAACTTTCTTACCTCTCTATTCGGGAATAGAAGGAAGCTATCGACGGGCTCTCAGTGATAGTAGTGGAACTTGGGTATCCGTCACGGCAGCACTTAGTGACAGTACACTCTCTTTCTATCCGGTGGAAGATGGTGCTGTCTATGAACTTAGGTTTAGATACACGCGGCAAAATGGGACTTTCGGCCCTTGGTCTAGTATCTATACCCATACCGTCTTGGGTAAAACCGCTCCTCCTTCTGATGTCTCTGGATTCTCAGCTAGCTATTTCGCTGGATTGGTGAATTTCAAATGGGACAAAGTTCCTGATGTAGATGTAGCAGCCTACGAGATCCGTTATGGAGAACCCGGAGGTGATTGGGAAGCTGGTACAGTTCTAGTTCAAACTTTGGCAGCTACTTCTGCTATATCAGTAATGTTACCGGTCGGAACTTGGGACATATTAATTAAGGCGATTGATGTAGTTGGAAATTATAGTGATAACGCGACGGTCACTCCAGTCTCAGTTTTGAGTATCTACCAGACAGTATTTAGACAGACCCATGAGAACTGGCCTGGTAGTAAGACTAATTATGTAGAAAACATAATGACTGGACATCTCAATCCTACGTCAAGTATCATCGCTACAGCTAACAACTTTGATACATTTACCTCTTATGTCACTAGTCCGGCCACGACTTCAATTTACACAGGAGCTACTATTACTCTGGGATCAGATGATACGGTACGTGCTTATGGAATGGTAAGGGGTAGATTGGGTCCGGGTAGTACTGGAGTCATAGCTCCTCACGTTCAAATAAATTACGGAGATGGGTGGAAAGACTGGTCTATCGGAAACGTAACAGCTTCGTATGTTCGCTTTAGATTTGTCTCACCTGCAAGTATTGGATTATTCTCAGTATCAGGCTTTGATTGCTATTTGGACAAAGAACCAATTCTTGAAACAGGGGATCTAAATGTCTCTGCAACTGGTACGACAGTAACATTTATGGAGAAATTCTATACTTCACCGCTCCTTCAAGTTTCGGCTTCGGCAGGGACGGGAAGTAAACCCAGAATAGCAACTTCAAGTGGATTAACGATAACTTATTTTGTCGCACATATACATACGAGCAATGGTACTGCAGTAGGTGGTAAATTAACATATACAGCAACAAGTAGGGAGGCTCTATAATGCCTGGTGCAAGTTGGACACAACCTAATTTTGAACTTCAAGATGGAACGAGTTATAAAACATCTATTGATAATTGTATTCAAATAGCCGAACGTATGTGTCGAAATCGCTCTCCGAGGGAGATGGATACTCCGGCCATGCGTGTATGGACAGACTCTGGTATATTCTACAATGCCGCCTCTGGTACTCTCCTCGCCATTGCAGCTACTAAGAGTGCACTCTTTATCAGACCGGTCACAAATAATAGAATAGATCGACTTATCATGACTAGTATGGGGTCTACCTCGATAGTCAAAGGAGCATGTGCGGCCAATCCTAGTCCACCTGCGATTACAGCTGGAAAATATCCGATCTGTCAAGTTTACATGAGTACTACTATTACTAAGATTCAAAATATAAATATTACTGATGAACGTGTGAATTCAGCTTTGGGGCTTAATCCAGCGGCGACATCCATCAAGTTTACTAGTGCTACTGGAACATGGATTTGTCCGTCCAACGTTACTACTATCTATATTACTGGCTGCGGTGGAGGTGGAGGGGGTGCAGGTTATAATGTCACCGGTGGTGGAGGCGGTGGAGCAGGAAGGTATGCTATTCGACACAAGCTAACAGTAACTCCTGATGCAAGTTATTCGTATAGCGTTGGTGCTGGAGGAAGTGGAGGAGGAGTCAATTCATCCGGTAACCCCGGAAATATAACAACCTTTGGCACGTCTCTCTTTACTCTAACTAACGGGGTCGGAGGAGTTCTGAATAGTACTCCAGCTACTGGCGGTTCTACCCCACTCGGTTTTGGTGGAATTGGGGGGGCTCCTGGTACAGTGGGTAAAGGTAGTGGTGCTGGTGGCGGTGGGGGAACTGCTCCTGGTACTGGAGGTGGTAACGGTTCCCCCGGACTACTTTGGTTGGAATGGTAAATTCTCGAGTAAGGAGAATCGGTATGACAAATGGTGATCTTTCTTGGAGACAAAGAATATGTGGCAGGCTGGTGCTTCGAAGGATTCACCTCTGCTGAGAAACTCACATCTCTACTTATAGAAGTATTGAAATTTATAGGGATAGAAACTGGGGAATTTATAATAGAAGAGACGGAAGACGTAGTTCGCGTATCACTGCCAACTATTGTGGGAACCTCCTACCGATTTAGACAACGAGATCGTGTTGAGGAACGCGTCCGAGTTTTACTTGTCTCATGTACTAAATTTTCAGCCTATGAGGTTGGGCTCTTACTAAAAGATAAACTTGATATGTTGATGGTAGGCCGAGGGTACTTTACATACTAAGAGGAGAATAACACATGGCCCTAGACGACCCTTGGTTGAAGGAGTTCCTGAAGAAGGTAGATGAGCAGACCGGACGACTTGAAGCGAAGCTAGATACTTTTATTAAGAGAGTTGAAAATGACTACGTGAGTAAGACTGAACTATCCCCCATCAAAATCATAGTCTTCGGAATGGCCGGTTTTGTCCTAGCCGCTTTTATAGCAATGCTTGTATTAAAGGTCGGGTGGAAATAATGAATACGCAAACGACAACAGTCAGAAAAAACCACCTTCGTATGGCAAACTTCTTGGCTTATTTAACTATTACAGTAATGTTCACAACTCTCTGTGTGGGAGTTTTTTGGTTATTTTGGCCAACGGACGTTCTGGAAGTTTATTCTATCGAACTTCTCCAACCATCTGTCAAACAAGGTTGTGGAATTAGATATATTATACATTACGATAAGTATCAAGATGAACCCGGAGAAGTGACCAAGATGCTTATTGGAGAGGATAACAACCGAGCATATAGTCTAGTGGCTCATTTCATGGGAGCATTACCTGCTGGAAGAGCGTTATCTGCGGAGACATTCACAGCTATTCCACCTTTCGTCAAACCCGGACGGTATAGACTACACTATCATATCAAATATACTCTCAATCCGTTGAGAAACTTTCTTGAGGAGTTTGAGACTCCCGCCTTTGAGGTTACTCAAGGAGATCGAAAATCTAGTGACTGCTTTTGGAGTCCATATGGTAACTAGAGAACTCAACTGGAGTTTAGTTCTCTCGATAGTTATCGTAACTATCATGGCACTTACTTTTAGTCTGGGTCTCTATCTGATAGTATGGCCAGTTAATGTAGTAGATGTTGAATCAGTCGAGATCTTAACTCCGATTGTCTATCCAGGGGAGGTTGTTAGATATAAAATCTGTTACGATAAGTTTTTAGACATAGCCGGATTCGCTACTAAGATCCTTACTGGTAAGGATGAAGACCTCGTACCTAGGCGCTACGCGCTATCTATGACTGTAGGTCTTTTCGAAAAGGGTATAAGTATTTGTGTAGAGGAGTCTACCCAAATTCCTATTTATGTAGTGCCGGGTCAGTATAAGGTTCGATATAGAATTATATACCAGATAAACTCGTTAAGGACACATACTGAAAATTTCGAGACGACTCCTTTCAAAGTCGTTGCTCGGGATGTTAAAAAGTAATGAGTAATATTGTAGTGTTTAAGGTATCTAAGAAGAGAAAAGAACAATATACAGATGCACTCGTGCGTAAACGAGCTGAATACCTATACTGGATAACGAACGGTTTTGAGTTTATGTGCCAAGATCCAGATGTTCGAGAACGCTTTGACAATGGTGAAATTGAACTGTGAAGGGATTTTATCCTCTACAAGAAAACAATCCCTTAGACGCCGTCTGACGAGCACAGAAGGGGGTAATAGATATGAAGATCAGGTGCAGTATATGTGGAGCGGATGTTTCCTCTGAGTTACCTGACGATACCGAGGTTGAGGCTTTCGTAGAGTGTCAGAACTGTCGTACGAGGGAAGAGGCTCAAAATAAATCCGACGAGATAGTTGTTACTACTCATCAAGTCGTAGATCTTCCTCCACAACCTGAGCCGAAAGTTTCATTCACGGCTCAGGTTATATCGAGATCTGTCGTAGAACAAACATATATGGAAACAAATTACGAAAGTTTAGTACAGAGGTTACTAGATGCCACTAGGATGAGGAAAAACAAACTTCCTATTACTATTGTTATAAGTCAGGACTAACTAATCTCTTCTCTGAATTTACAAATATCATTGCCATTCGGACAGCAGGCGTGCCAAGAGGGATCATCGCAAATCGACTCGATCCCTTTTCCTTTTACAGTATTGGCAATAATACAAGTCGGCTGACTATGATGACCACTTCTAATATATTGTAACTCCGTAGTCAGAGCCTCGAAGCTATGCCCATCACAAGTAGAGACTCTCCACCCAAAGGCTGAAAATTTCGCAGCTAAGTTATCTAGCGGGATAATATTGTCTGTAAAATCAGTAGCACAAATGCCATTCCGGTCAACAAGAACCACGAGATTATTAAGGCGATGAGCAGCGGCGAAGTCGGCTGCTTCCCAGATCTGTCCTTCATAACACTCTCCATCTCCGAGAAGTGTAAAAACTAAGTTGTTCTTACGATCCAGTTTCAGAGATTTAGCAATCCCACTAGCATACGAAAGACCCTGTCCTAAACTCCCCGTTGTAAACTCCACACCCGGAACTGTATATTGGAGATGAACGCCGAATTTACCGCCCTCTTGACAGAAGGTTTTTAACCAGTCCTTCGGATAAAATCCACAGTCTGATAAAGTAACATAGAGAATTGGGGACGCTTGTCCTTTACTCAAGACAAAGTAATCTCGTCCTTCCCAATCAGGCTCTTCGTGTCTATAGTTCATTACTGAGTAATAAAGAGTTGTGAGGATCTCAACGCAAGAAAAGGAACTGGTTACATGTCCAGTTCCAGACTGACAACACATGTCATACGTCTCGTAACGTAATTGTAATGCTTTATTTTTGTGATATTCAAACATCGTTCCATCCGTTTTCTCTTAGTTTTGAAAGGCTTTCTCCACCGTCCCATTGGTATTGATCATTGTAATCCCACGTCCTCTTTAGATCAGTATATTCTTTTTCTGGAAGATGATCTTTAAGTGGAATGAATCCACCAACACAACTAGCCCATATGATGTGCCTTCTAGTATTAAAGATCCAATAGTAATCATCTTCTCCATCAACTACGTCTAACAACTGAACTACTTTAAATCCATCTAAAACTAGTTGATCGCGATACCTTTCAAGAGTGTTGTAGATAACCACTCGATTAGAGTCAAATACTTCCAGTTCCATCTTTCCTCCTTTTTTAGATGTTAAGGTCTAAAGCCCACGTCATTGTAGAGTACTTAAAAATATTCAAACCTCCGGCATTTACTGGACGCTGAATCCAGTTCAACCATTCTGTTTTTTCAAAGAATCTTCGGGTCACTAACTGTTCAAGAACATGAGCAGGCCAGTCGGTAGGCTTTGGAAGTTCAACGTAATCCTGACATGGATGGAGAAGTTTTGTAATCCATCTCAGAAATGGATTTGTAGGAAGTTTGTATGGCCAAGTCTCAGGATGTAGACAATACTGAAAGTACCAGTCTAGCGTCTTTTCGAGAAGATAGAATAAATCTCTATTATGAAGAGTAAAGTAATCAAACATAACTTGGCAGTAGGGTTCGAGTGCGAAGTTCACATACCACATTCCAGCGTTCGTGCGTTTCACTTCATGATAAAGAATTCCGTTTTTATCAATAGCGTTTTTAACATGGTCAGAAAATCCGTCTATCCAACAAAGGATATTTCTTCCTGCTAGACGCTCTGAACGCAAGAACCCTAGCCATGACCACGCACCCTGATTATTTTCCTTACCCATATATTCCAAAGCACAGAGTTTATAGATGTTCTCCACCCAATTAAGAAATGATTCTCTATGCGTCCAGTTAAAACTATCTATAAGAAGATACGCATCCATGAACTTATTACCTTCCATAAGCATAGCAAACTTGGACTCTTTTCCTCTGACCTCTTGGTTTAGAATCCCCCACTTAGTGAGATGCTGGGAAGCTCGGTTTGCTGCATAGACGTTCGTTTTATCCATCTTGTAGCGCAAGGCCCAATATAAAGCCGCAGAAGTCTGGTCCTCTAGAATCTTTCCAGCCACTCTATTTCCATCTGGGTCAGAATAAAAGTTAGGAATAGAGAGGATAGAAGGAGCGTTAGGTTCAACCCAAAACCACTTCTCTTCCTCCGCCATAAACATAGGTTTAGTTATACCCGCCCAATATGCTTTATCACCGTTCATTTACGCCTTCTCCTCGCTTCCATTTTAATCCGTGCCAAAAATGAAAAGTAAACTAGCCAGCACCCACCTACGAGAATTGCCGAATCAACAAAGTTGATATGATCGTATAACCAGCTAAACATTTCTCTTGAGTTTCGTTTTAGTCATCTCTTGAATGTATTTCTTTGTTTCTTCCCCAAAAGCATTTTCTATCATACGTAGATAGCCCGGATTAGTGAAATATGTATTAAAGGCATAGTCTCTATACTCTATGACTTCGTGAGGTTCAAGATAGTTAGTTGGTAAAGGAAGACTCTCAGGTGAATACTGACTATAACCTTCCCAAGTTGCAGGAAGCGGCCATCCTTTTGCCCTAACTTCTTCGTAGAGTTTACTTCCTGGGTACGCCATAGTACAGTAAAAATTAGACCATTCTGCGTAAATGGATTGTGCTAAGTGTAGAGTTTGCTGCATGGTGGGATAAGAATCATTCTCGAAACCAAACATCCAGTTGGCATTGATATGGATTTCGGCGTGTTGAGTCATCTGGGCTACTCGTCTTATTTTATCTGTCCAATCTCCATGACTCAATGTCTTTTCACACTCATATGCTATGGCGTTATTTCCAGTCTCAAATCCATAGCACAACCACTTAACTCCAATAGATCTGAGATTGTTTAGCATGTCGTCATCTACTGTCGATACGCTGGCGTATGCCCAAATATTCAATTCTTTCTCTAAGTTGAATTGCGTTTCTCTGGCTTTTGCTTTTAGTGCCGAACAGATATCACTTACATGTTTCTTATTCAGAGTAAAATTTTCATCTAGAATACGAATATTTCTAACTCCAACCCTATCTATCCACCAGAAGATTTCTTCCACAACTTTCTTAGGATCTTTAAATCTCACTCCTCTAGAGTTATTAAACATTGCATGGATAACACAGAATGAACAACTGTACGGACATCCGAGACTTGTGAATAGCACACCGTATGGACTTCTCCCTTGGAGATTTCCAAAGCAATGCCAATTGTGTGCTCTATACTTTTCAACAGGTAGTAAATCCCAAGCCGGAAATGGAAGTTGATTCAAGTCAGCAAGCGTCTCGGTATAGACTATACCCTCAAGGGATTCTCGCTTAGAGACAATATCGAAACCCTCGCCCACTATTATACCAGTAACTCCCAAGGAGTTCATCGTCTGTTCGGGTAAAGCAGAAGGATGTAAGCCGTGTAGAATCGTTGGAATCCCGAATAGTTTTAGGGCTTCCACCAAATCAACGGCACCTCTCATACTCTGAGTAGAAGCAGATGGATTATGTCCACACACAGAGATAATTACTGATCGAGGACGAGCCGTAGATAATCTAAGGGCTAGTTCGGAAACACTTAAATTCTCTATCTCGTTATCGAGTAGCATAACATCCTGTCCACTTTGACGAATACACGCAGCCAGTAGAGCCGCCCAGATTGGCGGCTCTACTGCAGTAAGATTGGAGTCTTCTAGGACTCCGTATATCTTCTGTTTACTATTGGGTCTGACTATTGCAATCATTCCTCGCTCAGTGGCTCCCCTTCATCATGCAAAAACATATTATGAGCTAATCCAACCACTACGCCGTACCATTCTAAGGGGTCATCTATTCTACCGTGGACAATTCTGCGTATCCCCTCTTTCGTCGAATAGATCACACATATCTCGCCGATGTCATCAACTATTTCATTAAGTTGTTCTAAAACACGATAATTCTCACTTAGATCAAGACGGACAACCTTCCTAGACTTTTTCATCAGTTCCTCCGAAAGAGTTTAAGTAAGTCGGGTTCATGGGTCAATGAAGATGTGAACTGTGGGAGACGCCACGGAAAAGGATACGTCTTTAAACTATCCGAATATGTATCTATACCTTGTTGTAAGTTAGGATACTTTTCAACGAATTTAAGTAAGAGAGTCATTAATAGATTAAGCCAAACTTCACGTTCATAGAACTCCTTCGCGTCTTTAGCGTTCATCCCACCTTCGATGAGATATTTGAGAATAACTGTTCGCATCACTTTTGCTGACGGAGAGTAGCTACTATCTGTAATTGCTTCGAACGGATTGAGATTCTTCTGAACATAATTTCCATCGTCGTGTCTGAGAATAGCTTGATATAACGACTTTTTTAAAGCGTCTTTAATCTTCCCACTCATGGCAGAGATTGCACAAGGGAGAACCTCTGCACCTAACCATTGATTCGGCATCAGGTGAGCGTACTTAAACATCTGATTCCACGTCTCTGTTCGATGTACGTAGTACGTAGTCTTACGGTTCATCCTTAAGTATGTTATTAGGCGGTCTTCAATGTAAGGAGTCTCTAACTCTAGACAGGAGATGTAGTGCATCCCTAGAGTTTCTCCATGTTGTGTCTTTGTACATTTAGTACCACTTGCTGCGATATAATCTTGATTCATCTTTAGGAATTCAACACATTCAGAAAGTCCGCGTTTAATAACAACGTCGTTCTCGGTGCAACTCAGCACATATGGAGTATCTATCATACTTCTGATTGATTGAATCACCGCTCCCTCATGTTTTCCTTCACAACACACAAGAGTGATATTAAGTCCTCCCAGTAGGCCGTTCCTCCGTACAGTTTGGATAGCTTTAATACTTCTCCCGGTACTGGAATCAGCTAGAATAATCCGACCACGGAAGCGTTTCTTGATATAGTAATTTATCGAAGTTTGGAGACTCCGATGTCTATTCTTAGTCGGGATAATGATGGTAACTAGTTCTTCATTATTATACATTTAGTCTACCAGAAGAGAAAGAAGATTTTCCTTGTCCAGTCCGTATTGTTTCCGTATATTTTCACGCCCTCCATACTCATATGTATATCCTAAGTTCCGGTCAACCTTAAGATGTATCATCGGGGGGAATCCAAATTCTTTTGTAAGTTGCTCGTAGAGAGGACTTTGGAAGTTTTCCTCTGCCAAAATTATACGACAGGCTTGGACTCTATACATGAAGGGAAGTAATTTTTTGAGTTCTTCTCCTAAACCCAGTTTCCACGGGAAGGTGTGAATATCTATTAATGTACAAGGACTCCCATAGAAGGAGTGTACTAAGTCTCCTTGTGTAAAGACAACCGTTCTCCAAGCAGGATTGAATTGCACAATATGATAGCCAACATCGAAGAACGTCAGTTTATTGTATATAGGCTCTCTCACGGCTCTATCTAGACGGATGTAGGTAGGACCTTGAGGAACCTTGGCGACTCCAACTGCCATGACAGAGTCCGTTACTGTTATGACAGTCATATGGGGAAGAGTCGCCAAGATAGAGAAGTCTTCTAGTGTATGATGAGTGGGACCGGAGTCCTCATAACTAAATCCAGCCCCCACTCCAATCATAGTAATAGGCATATTGTGGGCACAGGGTCCGAGTTTAATTTGTTCATAGCATCGGAGACTGATAAACGGAGCTATGGCGTAGGTAAAAACCTTCTTACCGGCTCTAGCTAAGCCAACAGCTATGCCGATAGCATTAGCCTCTGCTATTCCAACGTTAATATACTGATGTGGGAGTTCCAACCTCCACTGATCCAAGGCTGGCGCTCCCATATCAGCACTGACTAAGATGATATTTCTATCGTTCTTAGCTTGTTGAAATAACTTATTGAAATAAGCGTCTCTTTGGGAGATCAATTTTTGCCTCCGATTCCATAACTTGTGACCGACGGCAGATATCTCGTAAACAATTGTCTTTTCTCCATAGGGGATTGTATTTTTTATAACGCTGTGCTGGATCTCCCCTGAAAAGCCTAGTCGCCCATTCTATTTGTAGAACAGGTGTATACATGACTTCAGGAGGAATGCGTCCATTTGGCCAAGTTAGACTTTTTCTGAATCCACACGGACCTTGAAAAGAGCTACTTAGAGACCCACCATTCCAGCCATTTCCTTCGATGTCAATAACGGCGGCTATAAAGAATGGATCAGTATTATTTTGTTTACAACCGCGTTTGACTGCTTCCCACCAATCGCTTGGCATTACTCTTCCATTGCGTGCTCTAGGGGGTAAGGTATGATCCCACCATTCGGCTTGAGCAGGTAAAGAATTAAAAGTTAAAAGCAAACCAAGGGCCACAGCGGCCCACCTCATTCATACACTCCAGTTAGATTGTTTTTCATAGCTTCCTCCTGTGTTTAAACACTTATTGTATTACGTTCAGTCCATTAGTAGTTCTCCATCGAATCCATTTTTCTTTGGAAAGTGGAGTGACCGGTTGAGTTGAATGTGAATTGTAATACTGCAAACCGATCAGATAATTCTCGTACTGATTCGCGCTAGCCGCGGAATCAAGCATCTGTTTTTCCACATTGTTACGATTTTTGATAGCCGAACCAATTAGAAGAGCCGCGACAAGTCCGAGAGCCATTGCTCCACCCGCGGCACCTGCTGCGTAACCCGGAGATACTCCGTACCTAAAGCCATAACCATAACCGTAACCAGGATAACAACCAGAACGCCAAGCAAAAGCAGGTGTTACTACTGCGAATGTTAAAGATGCACACACACTGAGAGCTATAAGTTTCTTCTTCATGTTAGTCCCCCGCTCGTAGTATAGCGCCTATGATAACAAGAGACAGAGTTAATAGTATGATTATCTCACTAGCACGTAGAAAATACTCAAATGGAATACCGAAGAAAGTTAATCCATGAAACATAATGCCTCCTTTTTTTAGTCGTATGTGTAGAAATCTACACTACCTATTTTAGTGTGACAAAATGCTTGAGAAAGTGGTTTAATCCAAACGACCCTTCCGTTGATTTGTGACCAGATCCAAAGTTTAAAGAGTTTTCTCCAAGGCCATGTCAGAAAAGCTCGTATCGGGGCGTTATACTCTAGGACGCGTTCATATTTGAGGAAGTCCGCCCATACTGTATTATAGCCAACTACTGAGACAGAAGACGGACCCTTCTTGACTGCTAGAGTAAACTTAGCTCCATCTTTCCAATACTGAGCTACAACATTCCCACACGTACAGCGAGTGGCGTTATAGCTAACTTCAATAAGGTAGTCGTTACACAGTCGGCATTTAACAATCTTCACTACTTCTTTCCCTTTCGACGCCGTCTTCTATTCCGTCGCTTCTTACTGCCTATTTTTCGACGGCCTGTTCTTCGTTTGGTTGCCATTCAAGTTTCCCGAGCACCTTGCTCCACCACTTCTTATAATTGTATTCCTCTGTCGCTCTTTTCCAACCATTCGCAGCGATTTCAAGACGTTTCTTGGGATATCTCAAATAGTCTTTAATCTTTTTAGTGAGATCATCGTAGTTGGGTTCCTCCCCGTTCATCTCATAAGCAACATAGTCAACATCTGGAATGAACCAACGGTTCAACTGAGAGGTCTTTGCTGCCATCAACATAGTACCAGAGAGAGTAGTTTCCCATGCTCTCCCTTTATGATGGTATGGAGTAAAGTCTAACATTATTTTACAGTTTCGCATATACCCTGCGTAGTCCTGAGCTGAGAGTTTATCCTCTCGCTGACCCCCTGAGTGACTCACAACGATACCTCTTCTTTGTAACTCAGCAAAAGCCTTGACTCGTTCTGGCCTATTATCAAGGCTTCCGGCGTGGGCTACATCTATGGGACGTTCGCTTACCGGATCTCCGTAATAGAGTTCAGGATTCTGTGGAGTCCACATAGCCATAAGACTCTCGGGTGAGTCTTTGAATGTATAATCCATTGTCAGACTCAAATTAACATACGGATAGAGAAGTTGAATCATGTGTTGACTTGTTTCCCATGTAGAGTCCCACCAGATAGTACATGTTCTCAGTTTCGGATTGATGCGCTTCATTCTATGGAACGTAAGAATATCTGGATTGAATGGGCCAATAGGATCAGACGGCCCTAACTTTCCTACTAACCAAGTGTATATAACGATGTCAACCTTATGTTCTGCAACAATCGTCAAAAGTTCAGAATCGGCCTTTTCTCCGTTTTGGAGAAACCAATCATCGAAGTGAAGAACTCTATGCTCCTCGGCAAATCCAGTTAGAGCTAGAGTATCAAAGAGGTTGTGATAAGAATTAGTCAGCCCAAACTCAGGGTTGTTAGAAGGCCATTTTTCTGTTACAAATAACACGTTGGGTTTCAAAAACACTCCTTTACCAGCTCTTTCCGTCTAGATATGTATGGATATAATCAATAAAGTTTTCAACTGCTCGGTGTTCGGATGGAAACCCAGAAAGTCCCTCGTTTCCTGTTTCATCCCAAAACCCATAACTTAGTCTTGTTCCCTCTTTCTCGACAAAAATATACGGACGATGGCGCAGAGAAAAAACATCCTTTCCAACTCGGTCATCAGTAGTCATCTTGATATCCTAATTACGGTGGGTCGGATTCGATACCGACTTGGGCAGATTCAACCAGAGCGTCCGACTCGAAAAAAAGCCTGCTCTTGGCAGCTTACGGCTCAACTCTACTGCCCCATAGGCGTGATAGTCTCGGTTCCCCGCCGAGTCGCCACCATGTTATCTTAATCTAAATCTACCCAACCACTTTTGAGTAGAACCCAAAAGTCATCGGCTTGGTTACTATCGAAATACCAGTACGGGAGATATCCATATCCTTTGTCTCCCCAACTAGTTCCCCATGAGTTACGAATAATTACATTCCCTTTATTATCGTCAAAACCAACGGCTGATATAGCATGACCGCCAACAGTAGGTTCGCCACTTTTAGGAGTGGGGATAACCCCAGTGTTACCTACATCTGGATTGTCTATACTCTTATAACAGGTAAAGCCGAACGCAACTGGAGTCTTCGTCTTAAGAAACGATTTTATTTGAGCTAACGAAGTAAGTTTAATATAGTTTAACCCTTTATAGGACTGTGCCATAGCATAGGCATCAGGAGGTGGTTCTATATCAAACTTAGTCTCATCGTAGGGCCAAATCCATTCAGGAGGACTACCGATGGCAGCTAGTGCCTTAATAGTAGTTCTGATTTCAGAGCCCGTATCTCCAATGGCAACTGGACCACGAGTTTTATAGTAGAGCTTGCGGCTAACGCGGTAAAGGAAAAGCCTTGAGTGGTCCAAATATTTACCAAAGCTTTGGCGTTCACCATATTCCAAGATACCCGTAACGGCATGTGCCGTACACGACCCGAGGTTTCCCTGATCCTCAATCGGACTAAGAAATCCTGTCGATCTAAGATCAACCCGGGAGACAGCGAGATCGGCTCCCATTGCGAGTAGTTTAGTGGTAGTCGGAGGATGTGGAATATCACCCACACCGAAGTCTCTGACGTCCGGTAAATCCCGAATCCATCCAGTACCTTTCATTTTGTTACTAAACCTCCCTCTTTAAACTGTCGCTCTAATTCATAGGTTTTCTTCAATTTAGTAGTAGCCGGAACTACTTGGTTAATAGTAGTAATCGCTTGTGGAAATTCTACGGTCATACAATAACCGTCAACAACCTTCTGAGCGATCTTCATCGCCAATTTGACTCCCTCAATGAGAGCCTTGACTTCAGGGGTTAAGGACAAGGTTTCTAACTCAGTTAGAGCCGTCTGACCATTAACAAGTATGTTCTGAGCTTGTGAAAGTTCCGAAGCGGTGGGCCTACAAAGAAAACCATTCAGCCGGAGACAGCCACAAAATACCACGAGCATACAAAGAGCCACTAAACTGATCTTTACAATCTTCATACTACTTCTCCTATATTTTTTTCTTAAACCATATACTAGAGTCTTTTACTGTATCGTAATTACCCTTGAAGACTTCATGTACTGCTTTAATAATACCCGGATGTAATCCGTACTTGTTTGAATACTCTTCGTTGATATCCTCATCAACTTGGGTCTTGACCTCTGGATATCTAGCGATCAAGTTTCTCCCACATATTATACCACGACTCTTCAGTTTCTTCCAATAAGTAGATAAAACAAACTTCTGTTCCTCATAACGATTATCAGCATCCACATAAATAAAGTTAAAAAAATTATTGGGTAGTAGTTCAGCGGCGAGTCGATAGGGAGAGACTATAGCGAAGACAATAGACTGCCAAGCGTCGATGACCGTCATGTTGTTCCTAAAGATCTTAAAGACGTCAGTATATTCCGCAGCGCTCTCACTCTTGGTACTAGGTGTTCCCATAAAATGATCCAACGCCCAAACTGTTCCATTTTCTTTCGCCACTACTGCCGCAAGACAGGCTGTACTCTTTCCTTTCCACGCCCCTATCTCTAGGAACTGGCATTTAGGTTTAGCCGCTTGTTTAGCAACTTCAATAAGAGCCACGGCGTCTACGTCTACCAAGTTACCATCGCGTAGATCGAGACTATTGAGTTGTTTGAGGAAGTCTTCTCTTTTCATATTTTTCCATTCGTTTATATTTTAACCATTGCCCTCGTAGCCAAGGAGTTAGTTTCCCTGTCCCACGACACCACCCACAAGTATGCCAAATAGCATAGGGTCCGATGTATTCGTCGATATATTCTCCCCATCCACTACACTCTTGACAAATAAGTTTACTGTCTTTGACTCGTCGAGCATATCGCTCGTCAGAGTACTGGGACTTCCAAGCAAGTTGTGCGTAGTATCCCCTAGAGGAGGGGTGCATTTCTGTCTCTCTCACTCATGATGATTTCATCTGGATTTGAAATGGGCCAAGGAATGTATAGCTTAGGGTCTAGTGGATTTAGTGTGAATTGTTTTTCTGCTCCTGAGTAGTGTTCGGACTGTTTGTACCAGAACAGAGCCTTTTCAGAGATGATTTGATGTCCCAACCCATATCCAGGCGGGACTAAAACTTGTCTTCGATTGATGCCGTCTAGCTTAAACGCTTCCCATCGAAGGTCTTTCTCATAAGCTTTGTAATCGACTATAACTACGAAGAGTTCTCCATCTAGGCAACTTACTAGTTTATAGGTTTTCTCGTCTCCGTGAAACCCCCTAATGACACCGCGCTTAGAGACACTCATATCATCTTCCCTCCATGTTTTCTCAGATGGAAGAATATGAAGAGTGTCCCTCCAAAGACTGATATACTGTCCCCGTAGATCGTCAAAAATGTCTGGAGTGATCAATTTCACGCCAAGAAGATGTGTATCAGAAAGCATTACCACGGATAAGGACCTCCTGTGGTCGTTTTGTATTTGAGTGGATGCCATCCACAGTGTCTACATTTATCAGGTTGCCAATCGGGAATGTTAGGATATCGCTTAGAGACTAACATCATTCCGGCCTCTCCTCCACATTGAGGACATATCCATATCTCCATCGGCATACCGTTTCCCGCTCTCGACTTTATCTTTTTGAATTGGAGTCCAGATGCCATTTATGTCTTTCTCCATTTCTACAAGTGGAAATATTTCATTAGTTAATGGATTCCAATAAGCATACATATCCATTTCATGTTCATCAATGTCTCGGTGCGTTCGCAAATAATGCCGCCTCCCGTCTAGCGTTTTCAATGTAAGGTCTAAGGGCTTCTTCGCCAAAGATGTCTTCTAATATGCACATAGCTCCCAAAATAGCCGTCATATTGATTACAGTTACTAGTTGTAAACCTTCATCGGCATGTTCTCTTGTATCTACCCATTTGAGGACCGGCTCTATAAGCATTTTGAGTAGTTCGGAGGATAACTTATGTGCCTGTGAGATGGACTCTTCGGAGGGAAGGAAGTCTATCACTCTTCGTCGTCCTCCCGATAAAACGAAATATCACGTTCGTTATCGAACAGATCACTTCCTTGGGCATACCAAGTCCAGCCATGCTTCACAATCGTAACCTTAAGTTCTTCTTCTAGGTCAAGATCCGGGGGGCCATCGTAGAGGATGACTAATCGTTTTGCCATTTTCTAGCCCTTCTTAGTCTAATAATATTGTAGAACCAGTAGATTCGATACTAAATGGAATATGAACGAGGTCGCTAAACTCTTCGAGTAAGGCTGCTCGCCTTTCCGGTGGCAGGCAAAATAAAAAGAAACCTCCTCCACCTGCCCCTAAAAGTTTACCGCCGATTACTCCCATCTTCTTACCTCGTTGGTATATTTCGTCTATTTTATCATTTGTTACAGAACTACTCAAGGATTTTTTAAGTTCCCAACTGACTTCTAGAAGCTCTCCGATTAGTTTGGGGTTATCATGTTGAATGGCCTTTACGCCAGCGTCGACGTACTCAATCAACGGTTTTAAATCAGTATTCGTGTTGTATGTTTTGGCTACCTCCGATGCTATTTTCACTCTAGATACGCCGGTATGAAAAAGCATTAAGTGCTGCTCAAGGTTTTTGATTTTATGAATGGGAACGAGCAATGGATGCACTTCGAACTCGAAATCATCTTCACTAGTAAAAAAGTCTATTTTATTAAGACCCCCATAGGAGACACAAACTTGGTCTTGTGATCCCACTCGTTCTCCTAAGAGGTGTCTTTCTACGAATATCGCCTCAGATGCAAGTAGTTTAGGAGAGAGTACCTTCTGTCCCATAAATCTATATAAAATATTTATTAGTCCTACAGTGAACGCACTGCTGCTAGCTAGCCCACCTCCAGCAGGCAAATCCCCATGATGGATTAGTTCGACTCCTTCTATCTTGTAATATTTAAGAGCTTCTCGTATAACAGGATGTTGTATTTCGTCTATGGAGTCAGTTTCTTCTACGATAGAATATACTATCTTATTTTTATATTTGAAAAAAGGAGGTAATCTTCTGAGAATCAAATAGTTATATTTATCTATACTAAATGATAAAACTCTTCCACTGTGTTCGGTATAGAAAGAGGGATAGTCTGTACCTCCTCCTAGAAGGGAGATACGAAGTGGCGTCCGTGATATTAACAGTGACATAGTTCTATGGACCTTGTTTTTTCTATACCGTACTTCACTTTCCTTACCTTTTAAGTTCCTTTTTAGCTTGTGCTAATCCTTCTGGCGTCCCCATATCTATGTACGGAGGACCTTCTGTGAAGGTAACTTCTCCACTTGTCCATCCTTCTAGGAGAACTTCACGTGGAAGTCCTTTATTCAATACGTAAGTATCTTCACCGAGTAGAGAGAGTAGACTGGATTTAACGAGCCAGACTCCGGTATTTCTAGACTCATGGATTAGTGCAGTGATAATAAAGTTATTATAATCGGTCATAAGAAGTTCATCAAGTTTTACTGGACAAAAAGTATCACCATTCATGACCAATACAAATTCAGTCTTGATATGAGGAAGAGCTGAAACCATCCCGGCTAAAGTTCCAAACGGCTTGGGTTCAGTTGCCCAATAGATAGGGAGGTCTTCATAGAAGAGGTCGTCTATAAGAATATCCTCTTCGTCTTCGAGTTCCGTTCCTTTAAACATTCCGCCTTTCTTAAAGAACTTTACCATCTCCTGTTTGATCTCGGTGCTTTTATCACTACAACATAGGACGAAACTATCTATTAATTTTACATACTGCGCAAAATGTCTAAGGATGTAAAAAAGGAAAGGCCCACCTCCAACTGAATACATACATTTAGGAACTTTTTGAGTGATGTGTTTAACTCTTGTCCCCTCTCCTCCACACAATATGACCAGTTGTATCTTATCCATTTACTTTCCGAAAACTCTAGGAGTCATGGTACGAGAGTCGATTTTGTCTAACTGAGTTTGTAGTCTGGCTACTCGTTCATTAAGACGACGTATCATAGATGATAACCGTTCAAAATCCTCTATCAAACATACTGAACATACATCAAAGGGGGGGATACGTTTACAGCGTATACATTCTTTCTCAGACATTACGCCACGGCTCCTTCTTCGGCATCATTTCGTACGCGATTATGAGTTCTTGAATTCCATCCTCGACACTAAACATGGCAGAGAAACCGGCTTTCTTTAGTTTTTTATTGCTCACTATGTAGTTGCGCTTATCTGGGTCTATACTTCTCGGAGAAGTGAATATCTCGCAGTTAGTTTGTGCCTTCACTAGTTCTGCAAGTTCTAATTTGGTAAAGTTCGCATCATCAAGTCCGAGATTGAATACTTGACCTTTGACTTTGCTTTGATTTTCCAAGGAGAAGATGAAACAATCGACAACATCTTGTATATGAATATAGTTTCTAGCGGCGTGGGGTTCGTAGAGAACGATATAACCGTTTTTAAGCGCACTATAGACTAACCCATTTACCAGTAAGTCCCATCTCATTCTAGAAGAAACGCCGAACACCGTAGCCAACCTAAATGATACTGCGTTTCCGTGATGATCCATGAGATGTCGTTCGGTTGTGACTTTCTGTATTCCGTATTCAGAGATTGGTTCCAACTTAGTCTCTTCTGTACAGTATCGAGTTCCCGACTTAGTCCCATATCCACTATTGGTATTAGGATAGATAATAAATTGGTTCTTATACCCGGATAGTCGACAGATGGCGTCCATATTGACGGCTGAACTTAAGGTTGGATTCTTTTTACATGCTGGAGCACCCACGATACCTGCTAGCGGTACGATTGCATCTACAACCTCGAATAACTTAGATTCAAAGAGTTTATGCCTGTCCTCATGCACATCCATCTTGTGAAACGTAAAGAGCGGATTGTCTATGAAGCCAAGCAGATTTGTCTGGTCATACATGAGATTATCTATGGCAACAACTTCATACCTACGCTTTAGTAGTTGTCCCACTAACGCAGATCCTATGTAGCCTGCTGCCCCGGTTACTAATACTCGCATACTATTTTCCCAACCCAAAAATATCGTCTATGTCATGTTCTACTAAGAAGCGCATAACTGCATCATAAAGGTCACTAGCAGTTCCTAATACAGAGTGAAAATCATCTTGGTGCTTACTTCTTTCCCATTGAGTATAAGCAACTTGATAATTTTCGCAAGCGTTATTGAGCCCCTCTTCGCAACTAAGTTTCATAAGCCACTCCTTTCCATCTATAAATCATCAAAGATCACTGGTATTTGTTCTTTGAACGCTTTCAAACAAGGCAACATCAACTCTCTTATTTGTGGATGGGCCGCTTTCGAACAACGGAGATTGAATACATGTCTCCACTCTCGAACATTGGCTGTCATAACTATTTCAGTTTTAAGGGAGTTCGAAAGGACTGATCTAGCTTGTTCTGGACGCCAACCTAATTCTAAGAGTCGTTTATAGTCATCTTCGGAACGGAACATAGAGAATAGCCACTCCCATTCCGCACTTCCGATACGAGTATCTTCTAGAGTCTCATGTGTATAAATCCCAGTGGAGACATCTACGCACCAAACTGGACGGATGAATTTTATATGCTCACTTCCGTAGTTACAATACCTCGTACTTTCCTGTGAATAACTGGCTAAACGATGCCTGACAAGTTCATGGGTTACTCCACGATCAGTGATAAATTTTACTGTAGCCGTGGCGTGTTCAATTACTGAATGATGTCCCATCTCGACAATGCGTCTTGTAAACTTCTCCGCTGACTCTGGAGTTATTTGAGCTTCACTCTTATAGCAAGTACGGCCCGCTAGTTCAATTAACTCCAACGGTAATTCCGGCTTACGTATCCACTCCCAAGACTGTTCAACTACTTCCATAATTTTACTTCTCCTATTTGGTACTAGGAGGTGAAGGACTTGGTGCAAGACCAAACCAAGCCATCAACCTCTGTTCGGCTCTTTTCCAAGCGTTAGTGTTAAAAGAAGTAGCTGAGTTACAACTATCCATTAACTGTTGGAAACTATCTATAGTTGAGATAAGTAACTCAGCCAGTATAGAGTCTTTAGTTTCACAATTTTCATATTCTCTGGCTAATTTCAGAACTCTTTCGCACAATTCAGTGGTCATAAGTCTCTCCATTCTCCTTTCTCTTAAGAACTGATATATGATACTCCCTTCACGAGTTTAACATTAAAAATCTTATCCGCATCCTCAACGAGTTCCTCACTATGAGTAATAAGAATAATCTGAATACCTAACTTTTCTGAAACTTCTTTAAGCATCTGTAGAGCCTTTGGGTGAAGATTCTTGCTAAGATGTTTGAAGGGTTCGTCAAGCACTAGAACAGGTCTGTTTTTATTAAGTGACCATAAGCTACACCTAAGAGCAAAAGAGGCGACGTCTACAGATCCTCCACCAGAGGCGTCTAGTGGTTTTATAGTTTGGCCCTCTCTCTCGAAAAAAAATTCACATTCAGTCTTACCTCGTTTCAAAACGAACTCTGTCTTGAACTGATAGGGGTTATCGAGCACCGCGGTGAGTGCCAGAGAAACGATATCAGTTATGAAGTATTCGAGTTGGGCTTGAGTTTGCTGGGCCACAGTTTGGAAGACAACTCTAGCCTGTTCGATATTACATTGATCCTCTTCCAACTGATACATAGTTTTAACAGTTTGATCTCTCTCCGATTGGAGACGATCAAACTTCCCTCTAGCTTGTTCAACTTGAATGCGAATCTGACTCAGGCTCATCGCGTTTACAAAAGTCTTCTATGTCCTTTTCTAATTTTTTCGAGCGTTCTTGAAACTCTTCAATCTTCCTTTTAAATTCTTCCTCAGTAATATAGTCTCCATCCTCATTGATGAACCAACTATAGCTACTCGGTATTTGTAGAGTCATTGAGATTCACTAAGTAAAAAGGCTTATCAACTTTTATCATTTGGTTTATCATATTTTTTGTTCCCTTACTCTTCCCATCCCAAATTATCACAGCACAGTCTGTATAGTCGGCCATTTCTTTATTGCGGAGAAAACCCGCAGCTTTCCCATGTCTACTCCAGTCCGGAGGAAAGAGCTTAACTGGAATTTTATGTTTCTCAGCCCAAACTCTTCCTAACGAGTCAATCCCCCTAGCCGTACCACATACTACTTCCGTAATAGGAGAACGATACTTTTTAAGAATATCACTCAAGACCTTAAGAGATGTTAGAGTCCGAGAACCGGCTATGACGGTCTTCATATGTTAATGCCGAGTGTCTTTATAGTTTGTTTCCCGACCTCACCGTCGACGATAAGTCTATTTGCTTCTTGGAAGTGAATAACTGATGTGTATGTTATAGGTCCGAATACGCCATCTATCTTACCGTCATAGAAACCAGCATCGCGAAGGGCGGTTTGGATTATAAAGACCTGTTCTCCTACCATGTAGGGCGCTCTTAGTCTCCAGACTTGAACATCTAGCGGTTTGGGAGGAGGAGTATCCGTCTCTTCATACTCAATCCACGGAACTAGGATTCCCACATCCCAACGTCTTTGACTAAGTGTTGAATTTATAACTCCCAAACTCTCAGAGGCAGCCTCAATAGTCCCACCTTTTCCGTCAGAAATTACGATATGACCCATCTTTGCTCCAACCCGCAAAACAAAAGAACCGGCATATCTGGCGGCTTCATTAACAGGGATGCGTTTTCCAAGGCTCAGAGAATCATCGTTCCAAAAACCCGTAAAGGCGTCAGCAATGGCCGGATGTTCACCTCTACATCCATAGAGTTTCTTAGAGACTTGATATACACAGTACGAAGCGAATTCTGCACAATCCCAATCTCCCCGCCAATTTGGATTGTCTTTTGGGACAAGAACTCCCAATCTGTATGGCTCATTTCGTTCTGCATGTGGACGAGCAATCCGAACAATATCATTACCTGTAGCCATTATATTCTCTCCTTGTCGTTCTAGCACATTCTTTATGGTAGTAAGAAGTGTCATGTTTTGTGATAAACAAGTTGTCTATGTCGTCGTATTTATGACAGTATTTGCAGATTCGCCAGTTTGGATTGTTACATTCTTTTAGTGCTCTTTCCCGTCTATGCAACAGATTGTGATACGCTTTATTTTCACAGATAACAAGGTTAGAGTTGATATTGTTCTGTCTGTTGCGATCAACGTGATGTACCAGAGCCTTTGGCGGTAAATATTTTCCTAGTACTTGTTCTGCTATAAGGATCTGTTCTGGAACATATCCAGCTTTAGTAGCTCTAGGATGATTATGTTTAAGAATTTCGACATAGCCTTCACTATGCAGTCGTCTCCCGTTCTTAAAGTTTCCATGTATATGTTTTCCACATCCACAGGGACACTGCTTCTTCTTAGCCATACCTGTTCTAATCATTTCTATCAGCGTGGGGTTGAGCGATTTCTATCAGTTGCTTTCCAGTACTCATTTACTTTCTCCTATTACAGGTATAGTCTGACCACTTACATTTTCCAGTCATATAAAAGAACACACATATAGTTATATCCGCTAAAATTATTCCAACTACACGCCAAAACATCTCAGACCCCCTAGTTACGATAAGCATACCAAATACCTAGGCATACTAAACTTGTAATAATAATTAGAAAACTGGCAAATCCTAAAAGTCTTTTCCTGAATGGGATTTCGGGGGACCAAAGCCAAAAAAGAAGATTACCGATACCTGCTAGTACCCCTGCTATGAAGAACATAGATGCCCAGATGAAACGTAGAACTCTTCTCTTATTGATCCACTCTGGTTTGTTTAGCAGGTCTCTATCGTCTGGCATTACTCTTCCTTATCCTTAGCTTGACAATTAGCACATGTCTCTTTACCTTTTTCACGAGTGAAACGTAATGGTTTATGAAGTTGACTTTTTAACCCACATACGGCCACGCCTTGACTCTTTTGAAGATGAATCTTGTCTGCCAAATACTCCTCCTCTGTAGTGAACTCCCACGGACCTGAGAGTAGATCTTCTAGTTTCCTATGCATGTTAATGTTGACTATTTTCTCTTTATCAGCAACAGGGCAGTCGTCTTTATGGTAGTAAATTCCCGAAAGAGTGGGTTTTACTCCACAATGGATACAACGCAGCCCGAGAATCTGTTTTTCACGCACGATTCCCTCTCAACTCTCTTTGTATTTCAGAAAGATCGACGTCTATTTCTTCTTTCAATCGGTCCGCCTCTCTAATGAGTTCTCCCTGAAAGGCGAGAGCTTCCTGAACAGTATCGCAATTAAACTCCTTTTTTAACTGAAGATAAAGTTCATCTAGTCGGCCCTTAGCTTCTGCTCTAGCTATCTTTTTTGACTCGTATTCCTGTTTAAGTTTTAATAGAGTACTAGCTATGCTACTCACTATCTAGACACCTATAAATTATTTCCCTAACTCGAGATGCAACTTTTTGCTGGTTCATGAAGTTTTCTAGATTCGTCTCAAAGCTTGTACCAATGTCATAACCTACTTGTAGACGAGAAACAAAACTTGAAATTCTGCTTTCCCTCTCAGCTTTCTCAGTCGAGATAGACATGTTGAAAACATCTTCCTCAATGGGAAAATGATGGGTCTCTACTTCACCTGTATCTTCATGAATAACAAACGCTACAGGTTTATGTTCCTTCTGGTCAATGGACATCCGCATCATACTTCCCGAGTTAAGAAGAGCGCGTTTCTTAGATGTCTCCATAAAAGTCTGATGATTATCACCCGTAAGAATAAACCGATAGTAAGGTTGTTTGCGTAGAAGATTACCTGCAACTGTGGCTTCTTGCCCCGACCAAAGTTCCTCTCCCTTTTTAATGACAAGATAATGCCAGACTAAAATCGGCTGGTCCTTTGCATCGAGATCAAGGGCCTGAAAGTCGGGGGGGCTTGAGCCATAAGGACACCCGATTAGACAAGCGTTCTTTAAATTATAGGGATGATATGGGCTTCTGATAATATCGGCCAGTCCTGCGGCCTCTAGGAGCCCTAGACCGCTTTCATTAAGATGATCGAGGGAGTGATAGGGAAGATCGTGCTGGCCGGGGACGACAACTGGGATACAATCATATTCGATGAGCTTATCCATAACCCATCTAATGAGGGGAATCTGAGGCCGTGCCTTATGAAAGAAGTCTCCAGGTACGACAAGAGTATTACCTCTAGCTAAGTTCAGAAGGAAGCTAAATTTAGTAGCCTGCGCTTTCCAGTAGTCATCTTTCCTAGCTACTGGAGTATCGTATCTGAGATGAATATCTGAACAAGTAACGATCATTCTTTATCCTCGTTTCCACAATCCTAAGAAAAAGAATGTACAGGCAAGAGTTATTGATATATACAATATGGCTGAGGGTTTATGAGTACGATAATCAATCCAAAATACACCAAACCAGAAGAGAGCTATCGTTAAGAAGATTGCATTGAGTAGAGGGATCATAACTTGATATTTTTGGGCATTACACTAACTGGAATTACTCTACGCTCCTTCTCTTCCAGTTGGGCGTGTAAAAACGTCACGGCATCACTTAGTTTAAGTACCCAGTTTATTATTAGCTGACACAGAAGTCTGCCAATTTTCTCTATCTGTATTGGACTTTCTATGGGTTGATCTTCTGGAAAGATAACATACATATTACCCTTTTTTGTCTCGACAATCGTCAACTCATGTAGAATCTCATCTTCGTGCCTCTCAAGTTCATCTACTAAGTCAACCATTAAAACGACCCTCCGACTCGGACTAGAGCCTCGTAGTGATATGACCTTAGTAAGGTCTCGCGCTCCGCTTTATGTTTCTTACAATACCAACCACCCGGTTTTCCACACATGAGGCACTTCCTCTTAAGTTCTTTCTCCGAAACAATACGAACTTCATTCTTCGACACACGTGCTTGTTCCTGTAGACGACATTTTATAGAACAGAACTTTTTCCACCGTTCTCCTTCTGAACGCCGCCTTCCACAGACTCCGCACCTAAAAGCAAGGTGTGGGTGACGGATTGGCCGCACAAAGGACAAAGGCTGGGACATAACAACTTTAAGTTCTTCTTGCATCTTTCCATCTCCTCCTCATAAGTTGAGATCCCTTTCTGTTGGGTTAGTAACGACGAAATTAATCGGGTGAGTCTTTCCTTTTCTCTACTTTTCTTTTCCAAGTCCGCGATCTTACTTTCAATTACGATAAAATCTACATCTGGAATGATTATATTATCCAAGTTTCTTTGACAGAAATCAATCTTTTTTTTGAGTTCTTCTATGTTATCTACAGTATTTTCACAATCCATTGCTCTAACATAATAACGATTGAGTTGAGTTAAGATTCCGTCGATAAGAACAAAGTTGGGCTTACTCTCCAACTCGGAGTCTAAATCAGCTAACTTGCCTTTTATCGAAGAAATAGACGTTCTATTCTCAGTCTCTAATCTTCTAACATTGAAAAGAGACTCATCTATCTTATCCAGATTGACGATCTTATTAAGAGTACGAGCTACCGCACCCGCACTCTCCCCGAGAAGAAATGGACCATCATGTTGATACTGAATATTTAGTTCATTCATATTGATTGCCGCCGAGACTTCTGCTGGAACATCTTGTCCAAAACCTACTAATTCCATATCGTCGAGTTTATAACTATTCTTTTGTCCCTTCGACCTAGTAATAGAAACATTGTCAAACTCTAGAGTGGCAGAAACCTCCTTCTCCCCATGAGAGATGAACTGATCTCCCGAAGGACGGTTATGTACGATCCAACTTAGAGACCGGATAAGTGCACTCTTCCCAACGTCAGTTGGGCCTATGACTACATTTACTCCCGGACTGAAGGTGAGAAGAGAGGTCTTATGACTCTGGAAGTTCGTTAGTGTTAGTGCTTTGAGCATTTTTTCTACAAGCCTCGATGATTGTGATTATATCGTTTTCTTTACCGCAGTCCTTACAGATAAACGTATTAAAGTCACATGAGGGAGCATAATAAACATCTTCGTTAATTGCGTAGCAATACGCACACTCAATATACGATAAGATTATTCTATCTCCCACGACTCTTCCTTTTCTTGTTGAACTAATTCTTGCTTAGTGAGAGTTATTGTTCCCCTCTGTTTTCTAGGATTGCCACAACAGAAAGGATCAGAACAGAATACTTTAGTTTTCCGATAGACTCCAATAGGTGGAAAAATACTTAAATCACATTCCCCATACCAACTCTTCTCTCGATGGAGTGTATTGGCGTGATACTTGTTCCAGATTTTTTTAGCGTATTTGACAGCCAATCTACGACGTTTTGCACGAATGTCTTCTTTCATATCACCTCCAAGAGTTGGTAGGAGACCCTAGAATCGAACTAGGATGTCAAGGACCAAAGCCTTGTGTTCTACCATTGAACTAGTCCCCCTTCTATCCTATATTCCTGATACTCGTGTATTATAGCCCCACGAGCAGGGATTCTTGTCGTGAGCCTACTCGGGCCTGTCATGCTCATCACCGCTTGCGAACCGGCTCCAGGGCACTACTCCTGGTGGAGCATCCAACCCAGCCTGTTTCAGCCCTCTGTCCGCCACCAGCCCTCACGACGTAGTTTCCCGCCAGCAATCGGGTCAGATTTATTGTACTGCTGGTTTAACTTTTTCAATTCGTTCAAAATAAGTTCCAGAATATCATCGGGCTGTCCGTCCTTCCACTGAGCAGCCCCATAGGCTATCGTTGTGCACCTGCCTCGTTTAATCATTGTTTAAATCCTTTCTCACACTTATAGCAAGGGCATCCACCTTTTGATAAACATATATTTTTACAAGGACAATTCTTAGGGCATGATTCCTTGTTGGGTCGTTCACATCTTTTAGCTTCGGTCACTGTCGTTCTTTCCTTATCATATAAAAGGTTCTGTCTTTTTTCATTTAATAAAAAATCTCCCAAACCCCCAACCAAGAACAAACGCTCCAATTAACATTATTAATTCTCGTGCCATCGAGCTACCTCCCAATAATATCTTTTTCTTTTGAGTCTGTCCGTCTTTTGATATAACAATATCCGGGGATGGGCCTCGCGAGGTTTATGGTGTTCTCATTAGATTTGAGAACTTTGCTAGCATCCGAGATGGTGCTGTTCATATTTTATTATAGTCCATCCCCGGTTTTTTTTGTACTCAGTGGAGCGGGATGTAGGATTCGAACCTACATTCCCGACCGGGCAGGTCGGGTCCTACCAACTTAAATGAATCCCGCTGGGGTCCACGGTGGGGCTCGAACCCACAACTCAGAGTTTTAGAGGCTCCTGCTCTACCTATTGAGCTACGCGGACATTGCAAGTTTAAGAGAACGAAAGACCCTCTCGTTATCTGTGACAGTGGCGAGTGCCGTAACCTCATTACCTATATCAGATTCCTTGAATGTCACAAAAGGGACGCCAAGGAACTCCAACTCCACACTCCAACGATAGAGCCGCTCTTCGTCTGGTACTCCAAGATAAACAAGAGTACCATTTGGCCAAGAACTTTTAGGTCCGCGAAGAAGATACTCAGCCACGGCATGTCCAGCTTGGACGGCCTGTTGAGCAACGGATAAATCTTCGCGGACCAAGACATAGAGTTTCTCATCCATTAGACGCCTCCCGAGGAGGATGTAAACGAAGCCATTCCTCATTCGCTTCATCTACTCTTCTTCGGAGGGCGTCTTTTAGTGGATCAATTATGTGCCAGTTGGGTTTATTGAATTCACCGGGTTTTTCGATTTGCTCGTAAGAACGACCTCGCACAAGACAATAAGCAATGTGCTCATGTCTGTACTTTCTCGCTGCTACATAGATTTTCCAGTTAGCGCCGCGATCTTCTTTACGAGTTGTCTTTAGAGTTCGGATACTTCTTGCCATGTCCTTCAATTGTTCTTTCTTTTCAGTCATCGGATGCACTGTGAATCTCCTTGAATTTTTTTTTTGTATACTACAAGTTGGAGAAGTGCACTTCAAGGAGGTCCACGGATCTACGGTGGGATTTGTATCTACGTCATTTGAACCTCCCATCTTCCAAGATGGTCTTTGACCTCGAATTTTAGATTTTCGGGTTTCATGGCTCGCTCAACCGATTGAGCTATTGTCTCTCCAGTAGAGATTTCCGAGACTTTTATTTTAAGCCATACTTGAAATCTCTGACTTGATATCAAATGACGAAAGGCGATCTGCTTGTTCCGATGTTGGGATTTTTCCGACCTACTTTCACCGACAGCACCGGAGACGGGGTGCGTTATACGAACGGCTGTCTCTACTCTATTCTGATGTTGTCCTCCAGGACCACCGGCGGTGAATGTCTGGACTTTAAAATCCTTTTTGGTCAGAGTAAAAAGACGCTCTCGCATAGACTTTTCCTCCAAATGGAGCGGATGACAGGAGTCGAACCTGCAACAATCAGCTTGGAAGGCTGACGTTCTACCATTGAACTACATCCGCACATAGTTAGAGTTCCTCAAATATTCCTAACATTTCGGCGGCAATTAGAAAGAGAGCCGCAATGACAAGCTCTATAGGTAGGAATATGAAACCGACGATCCTAACACCGCTCTTTATAAAACTCATTTTGGTATGCCAATCGAGATACATTAACTCTCCTTTGTAGTGGTCGGAGTGGGGCATTTCGAAAGCCCGCCCTCTGCGTCCCAAACGCAGCGCTCTACCTCTGAGCTACACTCCGACTAATCTGGAAGAGGCGATACGGAACTAACATCAACTAGTTTCTTACTCTTCTTAGTCATAACCTTAGCCTTAGTTGGAACAGGCGGCATCTGAAAAACTCGCGTGTCTCCACTAGAGATACGATCTTCAATTAACTGCATTACATACAAAGCTTCTTCTGGAGTATCGTACTCTCCTACTGGCCACGACAGCTTCTCTCGACTCATCGAGGGTGCGTTTGAACAACATCTGATACTTGTCTCATTATCAATGAAGACTTCAATAGCCTTGACAATGAGCGTTCCTTCTTGACTTTTCAGAACGATCATACGTTCTCTCCTTTACATGATAGGTAGTTTTATAATAGAAGTCAACCATTCACATACCAAGCCGATAGTCATCACACTCAATAGTACCACTATCCAAACTACAACTATAATTTTAAGATCTCTCAATTTTTTTCACCAGTTCAAAGAACACGTTTGCATCCAGAACGACTATTTCTTCTGTTCTTTCTGCCTTAGTTCTTCCTGTACTTTTTATTACTAATAACCAGTCCGTGTCTGGATAACAGTTAGTCTTAGCTTGTTCGACCCACTTACGAATACTCCATTGCTTTTGATTCTTACACTCGATCGTGAATGGTAGGAGGGTCCTGACATTAGGACTCATAATAACATCAGGTCCCGACTGACCCATCTGACGTGAGCGAATCTCGTGGTCATCCGTATTGCCCCACTCAATTCCAGTTACCTCTGAAACTTGTTGACACGCCCACGCCTGTAAGGACCTTCCCTTTGCCTTACGACTCGCTACCGTGATTGGCTTCTTCTTATCTGACATATATTTATTGTATCCATTCCAAGACAAAACTTCAATAATATTAATCTGACTCCTTCCGATACGGAGACGCCAGAAGGAGCCAGATTAATATCATTTCAACGCATCGAAGTCATTGTGAAATTTAGGCATCTCGGTAATGGGTAGATAATCGCGTATAAATGGAACTACGAAGATTTGGCCCCCATGAAGTACGATTTTAAAATCACACGAATCTCGATCAAGAGTAGGAGTAGTAATGAGTAAACAATTCGACCTAGGCTGGTAACAATTACGACGCATTATAAAAACTTTATGTCCGTTCAGTCGAAACTGCCTACCTCCTAGATGAGTGAGTTGCCCATCAAATCGGTTGAATAGATAACGCAAAAGTGTTTCGATTTCAGGGATGAATTTGACATTTCCCCAAGGACGAATAGGTTGTTTTAAATGAGCCGGTTTCTTTTTCCCCAACCTATTAAGGAGTTGATGAACATTCTGACGGGAAGTACCGATCTTCCTAGCAATAGCTGAACATGTAATTTTAGAATCAGTTTCAAATTCCATCAACATGTCCGCAGCAATCTTACCATGGTTATCCCTAAACCTTTCTACTAACTCTTCTTCACTCTTCTTCCTAGCGCCCATGTGGAATCTCCTTAAGTGAGTTAATTCTGATAACTCGGTGATGGATAGGACGACCCAAGTTCCAACTTCGGTTGAGAAGATAACACACTAGTCCACTCTCTGCTACTTCATTAGCTGTCCGCAGTCGATCCTCCACTATTCCGTCAAGTTGAAGTTCATGAAGTAGTTTGACTTTGTCCTTACTCCGCGCCTGTAGAATCGTAAACTTTAATTTAGGAAAGTTATATATAAGCCAATCGTGAGTAGCAGCAATCAAGTCAGTGCGCCTAGCAGTAATAAAAAGTACAGGAGAGAACTTATAAATCTCCGACGCTCCTTCGTAGGGTTCTATCCCCATCCAGTGTTGATCAATAATACTGAAAAAGTAATCCAAGAAGGGTTCAAAATATCCGGGTTGACAAATCTGTTCAAAGAAATCGTGTCTACTAATTCCTATATCGTCGATATCTACGTGCCAGTCTCTCCACATATGTTGTCTTAGAGGAGTAGTAACATCTGCTAGAGTTCCATCAATATCGAACGCTAAGTTTTCCATTTGTTTTTTGTATCTTTCGTATCCAACGATACTTAGGTGGAGTTCTGATCCTCTTTAGTTTCAGTTCCTCTCTACTTTCCGCGAGTGTCTTTCCGTTCCTCTGGGCATATCTGAACACGAAACGGCGGTGTCTTCGTCCTCCTCGATCATCTTCTAAATGCCATTCTGGATTTGTCATACCGTGTAAGGTAAAACCACAAGCTTTGTAAACTGTTCCCTCATGACCATACTCAGGATCGGCAAAGGCAACAAGGCAATCGTGTTTATAAACCTTTAAGACCATCTTCGCAGTTAGTGCAATAAAGCGTGACAGTGGGTATTGTAGAGGAGGTTCACTTCTACACATTCTCTTTATCTCCAAGACTCTTTCAACTCCTAAGAAACGTGCTTGATATGGATTTACGCCTATCCCATATACTATAATAGCATAAAGTTCAGAATTTGCGTAGAGTCCATAGCAGATATTTTTTCCAGTCGGCATTCTTTTTGAATAGTGCCACGTTTCTACCCACTTTTTTGCTACGTTGTGTTCAATGGGTTTAATAAAGAAATGGAGCGGTGAAGTCGGATTCGCGCCGCTATCTTCCTCTTGGGACAGAGGGTATGCTGTCTTTGCACCATCACCGCTTATCTCATCCAGTTTTCTCATCACTCGCAACGGTTCCATCAATGTCGAAGGCTAAATTCATTAGTTTGTCGGCCACAGAATTATGGCGTTTTTAGTTTCTTTGCTGTCCTCCTCTTCGTCTAAAATGTAACCTGAGTAGTCTGACTCAGGTACATAAGTCCCTAGATAAACGTCATGTGCGGGTGAGTAACTATTCCCCTCAGAATCGGAAGAAAGAATAACGATGTAGTCATCTGGACACTCATCCAAAATCTCCTGAAGTTGTCTTACAGTAAGCGTCATTTGTAGCTCCTCCCTATTGAGATTGTGTTCTCACCTCCCTCATCAAGAGTGGAATAGTTTATATTATTGAATGGGCTTAGTTTCATCAACACAATCGTTAATGAACAAATCGAGTAAGATAAACGAATTGTAATACTGAAGAACGGCTAAATCTCTGTTGAAGCCTGCAACTTTCGTCATTATGGCAGCGTTTTCCAAATTGAGATGGCTTTTCCTAGCCTCATCTATTGTGTCTTGGATAGCTCGCCGTTGGGTGGGTACACTCAGTGTGTCGAGTTGACCTAAGATGATACTAAGAAGAAGTAGGGGTATGATTATGAAGACAAGAAAGAATCGCGGAAAAGACTCTAGTACCCATTCTTCCATAAGAGTGTCCTTAAAAGGAGTGGGACCGAAGTCCCACTCCAGTATGAGATTAGAAGTTAGCGAAGTGGAAATTAACGCGAGCGAGAACAGTATGGTTAAAATTGTCCATCTTCAAATTAGCATTGTCGATGTTGAAACTAGGAGTAGCATACCGGAAGCGATACGCCAAATCGCCAGAGATATTCTTAGCGAGCATATAACGAATCCCAGGTTCAATAGCGACGCCAACATTAGTCGAAGTCCTATTGGCAAAGTTGGACCAAACGACAGCGGGGCCAGCCAGAAGATATGGGAACAGCCGACCGTTGGGATAGTCCTTATTGACCATCAGAGGATATTTAACGCCTCCCAAGATGGCAAGAGCGTTCTGATTACCAGTACGAAAGCCCGGAGCGGTGTTATTGGGATTAGCCGTATTAAACTGATAATCCAATGCTACGAGTGTATACTTTGTCCAGACTGGGAATTTATGAGAAGTTCCCAAGAAGTCATAACCAACTTGAGCGCCTACCATAACTCCAGTATTGAAGGTTGGATTGATAGTTCTAAAACCATCAACCGTAGTATTCGACCCAGCCGAAAAGTTTGGGCCTACTTGGAAACCTGCATAGGTTCCAGCCAAGACAGGGATTGAAAGAAGACCAACTATCGCCATTGCCAGTGCTACTCTCTTTGCTACTTTCTTCATACAATTTCCTCCAAGTTATACTATGATGATACGAAAACTACGCCACTCAATGTGAACGCGTTTAGTAAAACCTCCTCTCTTTGTTTGTTAATCCAATTACGAGTATAAATATTATTAACGCAGAAAGAACGCCTAGAGTACCAAAGAACATCTTGAAGAAGATTTCTAATACTTCCATATTATCTCCTATTTCGTTAAGAACTCAAGTAAAAAAAGATCAACTACAATTACTCCAGCCACACCAAGGGCAAGTAGAACATCCTCCGCCCATATCCAATAATTCCCCACAGTCGGGGCACATGGGGCTGGCGATGGGAATCGAACCCGCAACCTGAGCCTTACAAGGACTCTGCTCTTCCGTTGAGCTACGCCAGCCTAACTTCCTTTTACGAATGACCTTAGCAATTCCGTCCGGAGGAGAAAGTATAGCTTGGCCATCATGCCAACCCGTCTTCTCACCGATAATTCCTCGGAGTTGCTTCTCTACTTCTTCCCATGTAGCTCCCTTGTTAAGAGCCAGAGTGGCGAGTCTTCCTATCGCTGCGTTCATGGAAGATAGAGTACGTCCTTCTTTGCTGATTTGCGACCAAAGTTCTTTATACCCGGTCTCTGGGTCTTCAAAGAGATGGACATAAAGCGTACCTTCTCCTGTTCTGACTCTATCCCTAGAACCTTCTAAGTAGTCGGGAGGTTCACCTGGGCCAAAGATCTTTTCTAAGAGTTCAACCTCGTCTCTCGTTTGCTTCACTTCTACGGCTTCTTTTTTATTATTTATGATTGTAACCCGAACCGCCTCTGCTACTACTTCGGGAGAGACAGTTCCCTTGACAGCCGGAGATTTAACTTCTCTTATATCAGTTTGGGCCTCTTCTTCTCTACTTCCTTGGCGATAGAAGGTTAGTCCTTTACAACCAAGGACATATGCAAGTTTAAATGCAGCATCAACCTCCTTGACAGTGGCGTCATGGGGAGCATTGATGGTTTTGCTTACCGCATTATCAACATGCTTCTGAAACGCTGCTTGCATCTTCACATGAGATACAATAGGAACATCTTTAGATTCTATCCAATAGGGGGGAATGGGATACTCTACACAAGCGTCAGTAAAACTCATGACAAATTCTTCGTACAACGGATGCATTACAATCAAAGTATCGTCAATAGCCTTCTTCTTAAATTCAAAAGCGAAGACTGGTTCAATTCCACTACTACATCCTGCTATGAGTGATAATGTTCCAGTAGGAGCTATCGTAGTACAGGTTCCATTACGTCGTCCTAATACTATCTCACCTTTTTCAATACCTAACTGTTTAGAGTAGTCATGAGCAGTAGTATTGATAATCCTCATGACGCGTTCGGCAAGTTCTAGACTCCCACTACTGCCATAGGTTATTTTCAACTTAATTAACATGTCAGCCCATCCCATTACTCCAAGACCGACCTTACGAAACTTCTTTGTCTCACGTTCGATCTCGGAGATAGGATAGTTATTGACATCTATAATATTGTCCAAGAATCGGATAGCTACTCTGACGACTTCTTTTAGTCTCTCTGTATCAATAGATCCATCTACGACAAAGTTACTGAGATTGATACTTCCTAGTGTACAACTTTCTGAGTTTGCTAAAATTTGTTCCCCACACGGGTTACATCCTCGTAGAGTCTGATAATCACGTAACGGATTTAGCCTATTTATTGTATCAATAAATAAAAGACCCGGTTCTCCATTTTCCCATGCACCATTAACGAGATATTCCCACAATTGTAAAGCAGGTATCGTTGATGAATCTACTCCATTGAATCGTAGTGTCCAAGGCGTATCTTTTCCACTTAGACAATTCATAAAGATATCACTCATACAGACTGAGATATTGAAATGTCTAAGTTTCCCCTCTTTTTCTTTACAAGTAATAAATTTAATGATGTCTGGATGATCTATGTCTAGGAGGCCCATCTGTGCCCCTTTACGAACGCCTCCTTGTTCGATGACTTCTCCTACTACAAAGTCGAAAACGTTCATGAACCCCAATGGACCACATGAACGCCCCTTTGTAGTAGAAATTAACGATCCTTCTGGTCTAAGCCATGAAAAGTTATATCCTGTGCCACCACCATAGGCTTGAACCTCCACTGCATTCTTCAATACGTTGAAAATAGATTCTCTACTATCTTCTATATCAAAATAAAAACAGGCACTAAGATTCCCATTATTAGCTCCTGCGTTTCGTAAGCATGGGGAGTTTGGTAAGAAGTCTAAACTTGACATTATCTCATAGAATTTCATAGACCATTCGGCAAAGAGTATTCCGTCTTTCTCAGCACTCGCTACATGCTTCGCTACTCGCCAAAACATCTCATTTGGAGTTTCTATAACGTTATCATTCTCGTCTTTAACGAGAATCCTGTTTTCCAGAACTCTAATCGCGTTTTCAGATAGTCTCATAGTAGGGGAAGTGCCCGTGTATTCAGACCCCACGGGCAGGGGAAGCTCCTTGAACCCTTCAGGAGAAAATCGTAATATAGTTAGGCTTTCTTTGTCGTAGGATTACTTTTCTTAGCCGCTGTAGCGAGCTTTTCAGCAGCGTCTTTAGGGAGAACCATCTCAGCGGTATTACCACTCCGGTATGAACAGAGACTGTGAGTAAAGACCTCAAAAGCATCTCTTGAGCCTTGGCCAGACGGAGCATAAGACATAGTTCTGATCCGGTTGACTCCGTAGAGATTGACAGCAGTATCAATAGCATTCAAGTCAGAAGAGAGGAAGACAACCTGCCAACCATAGACCTGCTCTTGATGGGTGATCATTTCCTTTATTCTCTCAGCCGTAAACTCTCTACTACTGTTCTCCTCTCCATCAGTCATAACAGCAAAGACTACCTTAGAGGGACGATCTGCCTCGTTCATCTTTTCCAAGCTCTCGCCCGTCGAAACTAGTGCTTTCCCGAGTGCATCCAATAGACATGTACAACCTCTAGGAACAAACGTTTTGTCATCGAGAATTAGTGCCTCACTCAGAGGTACGAACGTCTGAACGGGTTCATACTGATCGTCGAACTGAACGAGCGTATATGTAGCCTTTTCGGGGAGGGCTTGCTGGTCTTTAATAAACTGATTATAGCCCCCAATTGTATCGGTTTTAACCAGTTGCATCGAGCCAGAACGGTCCAGTAACAAAGTAATATGAGTATAATCTTTTTTCATTTATGCTCCCTCTTCGAAAAGTTTCGTAAAGGTACTTCCTTCACGTGGATAGATGATTAGAAAATATTCAGACATAGAGGAGAACGATTCTCGTTCGGGACGCACCTCGATCTTACATCCTTTTACATAAATTCCCCACTCAGGGGATTCGGCTTCTCCGGTACCAAGGAGATAGATACCGGTTTCATCTTTGACTTTGTGTAGACCGCAAACTCGGAGACCTCCAGCACCATTTATCGGATTGATATAGAACTGAGCGTCTGAGTCTTCCTCCGACTTCTTACTACGGGTGGTAGGAACGATCCATCTGAACTCTCCATAGTTAGCGTATAGAGTCCTACCATCCTTCGACTTTCTTAACGCGACCTTAACTGGTATTGACATTTAAAGCTCCTCGACTAAAGTTAAAAACTTGCGGATTTCACGATTCCGCTCTCGCCTATGACGTTTATTTAACCTTTGTTTAACTCGTCGACACGCCCCTGCTCTTTGTGTCCAACATAGTAACTTGCGCCAGACTTTACTAGTAACATCCCACTCATCACCGCTCTTGAGTGTCTGCCTGTTCCACGGACTCATTCCGACTATCATTGAGCACCTCCCGTAACATACACAAATCAATTCCAGAGTAAACAAGAAGGTCGAGGATTGTATCCTCTAGGCTCTCACCCACCAAATCAGGCATCCCATTTGCTAGGTTTTTGATACGCATCCACTTGTCCGACATCCGAACTAGAATGCCTTTCCATGCTGGGATGCCAAAGTCTTCACATTCCTTAAAGTTTTTGAACGGGTCATCTCCCATTCCTGCATAATTAAGATTTTTACGAGCATGAATGTCGGCGGCTCGTACTAGAATATCGTAGAATGGAGATGGACGATTATCACCAATATCAAGAGTTATGTTACTAGCTTTATAAATCATTTTTTTGGCCTAAATCGTATTCATTACTTAAAGTTAACGCTCCCGAGCATTGAAGGACGGCATACGCCCCTCCTATACTGAATCCGAGTCTATCATAAATTAATGTCCGATAAGAACCTCCTTCTTTTGCGTGTTGATCAATGGCCCGAAAGACGACATCGGCACACGCAAGTCTCGTCTCTTCAGGTAACTCTTCCCATATCTTATCATGTTCGTCTTGCCAAGCCTTCTTACTAGCTTTGAAGTCATCACTAATAGTTCTCCAGTCGATCACACCCATCACTCCTCCTTAATCTGAATTATTTCAACTCCAGCTTTAGTAAGAAGCCATCTAGACATTGAGTCATAGTCAGGTCGATCCCAACATATAACTTTAGTTATTCCCGCACCAATAATTTCTTTAGCACACTCGAAACACGGCAACGGGCAATCACAAACAAGCATACACCCTTTGGTTCTAACTCCCTCACGAGCTGAGTTGGAGATCGCGTTACGTTCAGCATGACCGGCAGAACAAAGATGGATTCCTTCACCGCTTTTATAGCCAAGAAGTTGTCTAGGACATTTAGTACCCCAATCATGATCAACTAGAAATTGCCGAATATCTCCGACTCTACTTTTAGAGACGTCTTGAGCCAGCCAATCAAGGCGTTCTTCTGAATCGCAATGAGGAACCCCCCTAGGGGGTCCGTTATATCCGGCTCCAACAATTGTTCTATCTGGAGTAATAATTAATGCCCCTATCTTTCTAGAAAGACATTTGGAATGACTTCCAACTTCTCTCGCTATCGAAAGCCAATAACGTTCATTTGTCAAAACTGATTTTCCCCACTAGGTTAAGAAGCTGGCCGATTTCAGGAGCTAGTTCTCCTAAGTCACAATTATTTTTACTTAGTCGTGGATCTTGAGGTAGTCCATATTTTGATTGGTACTGAGCAGAGATTATAGAGGCGATATGGAAATAGAGTTCTCGCTCCATCTCCTCCATGTTCTTAACTTCCATCAATTCCGTCAGTCTTAGTAATAGTCTTTTATATGACTGCGCCCAATCAGGAGTGTTCATCAATTCGAACAAAGTAGTACGATCAAAGGAGAAAAAACGTTCTGGATTATCTTGGTAGAAAAGAAATGTAACAACATCTTGGAGAAATTTCACTTTCCCCAGTAAAGCAGAAGTACACTCCGAACAGAGTTCGCCACCCAAATAACGTGTAGGAATCTCATCACAGACTTTATAACGTTCAACCCACGCCTCCTTCCGATGAAGGTAGTTGCTCAAGGTGATACCCACTCTAAGATATTCTCTCAGACGATCCATCTGAGAGAATTCCTCATTCCAGTCATATCCATATCTAACGTTAAGAAGTTTAACCTTTCCGACCATATAGGCAAAATTGATTCTCTGTCCATGAGCAGCTATATACGTTGGATTCTCATCGAGAAATGTGGCACACTTAGTGAGTCCCTCCGGGACTAAGAAATCATCATCACCAGCAAACGTCAAATATTTAATATGTTCGTGAAGCTCTCTATTTAGTTGGGTAATTACTGCACCGTCATGTGACCCATTAAAGTGGCGATAACTAATCATGATGTTTTCACAATGTTTTTCTACTAGAGCTTCGTTGCGTTTACGTTCTTCTCCATCGCTTGAGTCGACTATATAAACCATTCCTCCGAATTCTTTCTGGTCATAGAACGCTAGAGCCTTCTCAAGAAACCTACTCCTATTAAGTGTGGGAATAACTATGCCAATCATTTTAAACCTCGAATCTACTTTTCCGTTTTGGAGTAACTGAGTCTTCAATTTCAACCCAGTCTTGTTCCACTAATTTTTTCAACTCTAATAAATCAGCAGGGGAATCGTCGAGGAGTTTGACGAATTCTTCTCTTGATAATGTCCCCTCTTTCCATGTTATTGACTTTGCCTTGGGTCCGTAGATATAGTCAATCATACTATTAGCATCGTCTATTCCGAAGTCAAAGAGGATGTCAAATGTAGCCTCCCTAAATGGTTTAGCTACCTTATTCCTCTTAATTCGTGCCTTGATTGAGACTCCATAGATCCTTTCTTGCCCGCGAAACGTCTTTTTTAATCTACCAGTATGGGCTAACCAACAAACTTGGTGGGTATAGAAATCTAATGCTTTTCCACCCGTTCTATAGTACTTCTCACCAAACGCAATGCCGATGTTCTCTCTAACTTGGGAAATACAAATTAAAGTAGCATCTTTACCTTCCATTGCACCACATAGATGCCCAAAGAAACTCGAACTGAAGAATTTAGCCTTCTCCGCTCCGTATGACCCGGCGGCTTTCTTGTCTTCCAAGATGTCGGACATTCTGTCAGCGGCGGCTTGAGGAACAAGAGCGTCGAGAGAATCTACAACGTACAGAAGGAATTGTCCTTTTTTAAGAACTTTAAGACGTTTCTGGTAGTCCTTACCGAAGTCTTCAGCGATGGGAGTTTGAATCCACTGGACACTATCGTAGAAAGTCTGTCCATACATATGTTCGATTGGAAAGTCCATAACACCTTCTATATTGTTAAAGACTATTTGTACGTCTTCGACTTTAGGATAGAGTACAGAAGGTTTATTTTTTATTTCGTAGAACGCGTTTGCACAAGCCTCAAGAGCTAGTAACGTTTTACCACTTCCACCATCTCCTACGATATTGACGACTCGTCCACGAGCCCATCCACCATCTATACCTCTTTGGGAGGTAGCGAGGTTGAGGAGAGTCGAGCCCGTATCCAGAAACTCGACCCTCCTGTCAAACTCGACTGGTTTAGTGGATAATTCTTCCGCTTGGGTAACAATAGACTTTTTCATTATTTAGTTACGGACGCCGCCGCCTCCGGGGAGAGTCCTCCTCCGGGTCTTTAGATACTTCTCGTAACTTCGGACGAGGACGCTCTTCTCCGAGTTCTTCGTTCTTTTCTTCTCCCTCGTCTTCATCTTTTCCACTCTTCATGGCCTTGTTCAAATCGTGACATTCTTGATACTTCTCACAGATGGATTCGCACTCTTCGAACTTCTCGAAATCCTTGCCCATTATACCATCGAAAGGACAACCATCTTCCGGTACCTTCTTCCTAGCAGCACCAGTAAAAGACTGTTCTTCTTTGGCGGGGGCTTCCTTAACTTCTAAACCAGCCCAGAACGCTTTTTCGACTTCTTGGTAAGTCGGAATGTCGAGGAGTTCATCGAGAACCGGTACTCTATCTAGGATTTCATCGGGGATGTCATCATCGCGTTCATACAACTGCCAGCCTCTATACTGCTGACTCATTTTAGTACCTTCAATCGCGAAGGCAACGCTCCGACCTTCTTCTCTGTCAGGGGCTGCGAAGGGAATAACTCCACCAGTTTTTCTATTCTTGCAAGCAGACATCAAATTCATCTGTACAAACCAATGGGCGATAACCCAAAGCTGAACTCCCTTAGTCTCGTTATCTCTGTCCCAGATCGCATAAACCGTATAACGCTTGGGACGACAGGACTCAATTTCGGCTTTGAGTCTAGCCTTGTCCTCTTCACTATGAGGTTCATCTTGCTTCCTCAGTTTATTACGATGCTCACAGATAGAACAAGGTTGACCATAGGTCTTGGACAGACAAATAAAGTCGTCCTCATTCGGTCCGATATAACGATGGACAAACAAATCGACGAGATAGGTTGGACTACCCGGTTTATGGGGATCTTTAGCACCTGCCACGTACGGAAGAAACTCAATGAGGTGTTCTCCAGTACTGGGTTCGAACATTGTCATTCCACTAGTTTTTGATCTGTCCAGAATCCCCCGACGGCGATCCTCTCTTGTGTCATAGGTCTCTTGAGTTCTCTGGCGTAATCCTTCACTTAACAATTTAAAACGACTTTTGTCCTTCATACTTTTAAAACTCCTTAGTTGAACCTACGGAGATATTCATTTTCTATTATCTCCGTAGGTTCTGTTTATTTTTAACTTTTTGAGAATCGTTTCAGGTACTCACGCGCCCTCGGTTCGAGCTTCTCGATCACGGGACGACACTCGAATTGACGAGATCGTTCAGCTTCTAGTTCCAACATCTGTTGAGTCTTAGTTAACGCTTCTGTTAATTTAGCATTTTCATCGACAGCCTCATCTAGCAGTTGAACGAGGGAATTGAACGCCAAATTCCAGTCGATATTTATCGGGTGGGGAGCCTCCCTCTTGGGATACTGACGTTTTGTAAAGCTGCTTTTCGTGACTTTGGCGTGGTTTTTCTCCCTGAATACCGTACGAGTAGTCCTAGAACCATCGGCTAAACGAATATTAGCAGTCGCATAGTCGTAATGCAAATTGAGCTTCCTGAAATTCCGTGATGCCACTATCTTGTCATCCCAGGCCAACTCGTCATAACCAGTAATCATATCACTTACGGGTGTCCATTCGTTGTTCTCTGCCACAGAAATACGAGGTAGGTACTGTTTACGACTCATTATAACGTCTCCTTTTTTAATTGTGGTTTAGACATCACTCGTTCCAGTTCAGCGGCCACGCGTTCGGAAACCAGACTTTCTCCTACTTGGCGTCTAGGTTCTGCATAGTAGTTTGATAGATATAAATCAACCAGTTTCTCCAATCCTTTCCGTTTGTGGTCCATCGCCTTAACTACCGCTTTGTACATGTTACAATCATAACGTGCCGAGATACGCTCCTCCTCTACAGCTTGATAGTCTGGATGCCGAATAATCCAGTTCTTAACACCGGCTTCCGTCATCTTCTCTCCGCTAGCACGAGCTAGCTCATCCAATCTAGCTACAGTTGTATCTTTTTTGAGTTCAATGCGTTCGAGGACTTGTTCGGCGTCAACAGCGAGTTCGCTGTAGTGGAAAACTGAAGCTGGGTGATTAATCCATTCATCGTCAAGGGCATTTTTGTCAATGGAAAGATCTTTCTCGACTTGACTACGTTCCATAAATTCTCCTTTATTTTATCCTAGGATCTAGTAGTTTTCAAGTAAAATTTTATCTAAACTTATTTTTTCTTTCGCTGCCCAAGGTTGGTCGATACCACTGAGTTCGTATTCAACGTCAAGGGGTACGTTCAACCACGGATGGGGTTTCTTAATAGCCGCTGTAGTAATATAGTGTGTTAGTTTCGATACATGCTGTAACTCAGAAGGAGCCACGCTAAACAAAATACAGTCGTGAATCTGTGCGATTATCCTTGACTTCCAATCCTCCTTCCTAGCTATTTTCATCAACTCGATAAAACTCCAAAGTAGTAGATGAAATGCCGTTCCTTGGATAGCTGTATTAAGAATCTGATTTCTATCTAAGAACCCTTGTCTACGAAAACCATGCTTGAGTAGTACTTTTCCAGTTTCGTAGTACTTATTAACCCACTTCTCTTTCCATTGTGTGTAGACGGAGAACTTCTTCCAAAAGTGGTCCTCCTCTGCTCTAACATGAAGACTAAAATCATCTAGAGTGGATATACCCTTAGATTTCAAATGTGTGTGAATCGGCATTCCATCCTCTAAAGTTAGATCATCACTCCACTTCCATAAATTCTCAGCACATGGAGCATACCAACTTCCATAAAACTGAGCAAAAACAAAACCACCCTTGACTAAATTTCTAATCGGTTTGTTGATACGATCTTTTTGAAGTAAGAATATCCTCTCTGTCTGATCTCTGTGCATATCCGATGTAGGATCTTCACAGTAGTGAATAAGTTCTGGATCTTGTGTAAAGCAGGCAGCTACTCTGACTTCGTGCATACCGAAATCGACTTCGAGAAGTTGCTGACCCGGATGTGGGAATATCCCATTTCTGACCAACAACATCATGCGTTCGTTTCGTACGGGAATGTTTTGAAAGTTCGGGTTCTGGCTCGAAGAGCGATAACTTCTCACACTATCTAGATGAAAGAACGGATGAATTGTATCGTCGTAGATTTCTTTCATCAATCCACGTACGTAAGTAGATTCAGTTTTAGTGGAAGTTCGTAGAATAGTAATGTTCTTAAGAAATGTTCTCAGGCTTTTCTGGGATACTGTTTTAGCTAACTCATCAATATCGGCTTTATCTAGCGATGGATTCTTTTTTGCTGTATACTTGAGTGGTTTAACTCCTAACGTATTAAAAAGCAGTTTCTTGAGTTGATCTGGAGAGGTTGGATTAAGTTTAACACCGGTCTCCTTCTCCCAAAGTTTGGCATAATGGGAGTTCATTATATTCTCTTTAGCGACTTTGCACTCGTCTTCCATGCCTTTCTGAACTTCTGTGAAGTACGCCATTGAAGTTCGTATTCCAGTTATCTCTGAATCGAGGAACGCTAAAGATCCTTCGTGAAACAGATTGTAAGCCCCTGTCAACCCTTTAATCTGCTTAAGTTCTTCCATCTGGTCTAGTGCTAACCTATGGGCGAACATTGCGTCTAATCCGTTGCGTAATAGGAGTTTATCTATAGGACATGCTTCAATATTGTTGAGGTCGTTAGAAGTTTCAGACTTCATAAATGGAGAAGTCTCATCTTTGAAACCCGCTATTCCATATCTCACGAACGTCTGAAAAGCTAGGCTCTTGATTCCGTGTCTATCGTCCAATACATGTGTAGCTAACTGAGAACACCATTTCCATCCCTTTATGGAGGTCTCCAAGATTTGTCGGGCCCACAACTCTTCAAATTTGAAGTTATGAGCCGTCTTCTTAATATCTAAGTTCTTTAGAATCATACGTAATAGGGGAACTATCTCTGGAAACATCGGAAAAGAAACTCCCTGTTCTGGATTCCACGAGAGTCCGACTGCGACTATCTTATGGCCCGTCTTATAGGGCTTTAAACCAGTAGTCTCCCAATCCAACGTCAGAAGAGGAGGTTTATCTCGCAGAATCGTCTCTAGGACTTGTATCGCTTCTTCTGGACTGAAGATACATCTGATCTTATCTTCTTCTCGAGTCAGTTCTGGAAATGGCTTTAGAGAGTTACCAATCGCTACTTCCATTTTTTGTCGATAGATTTTCAACAGTTTCTTATTCGAACCATATTGAAAAAAAGATGGATGATACTGAGGGATAACCCAACACTTTAAATCTCGGTCGGGAATACACCAATCTGCCCATCTAGATATGGCAGGCTGTTCCCCCCCTATCTCTATATCTAGAAGGTATGACTGAAGTGGAACTCTTCCAGTAAGAATAATAGCTTTCGGTCTACGATCCTTAATAAGCTGCCAAGTCTCTCCATGACACAAAGCGATCTCTCTATCGGTCGGAGTTCTATTACTTCCCGTCTCTGAGATTGGTCGACAGCGCACGACATTGCACTTATAAAAGTCAGCATCTAAGTCGTATCCCAACGGAGTTATAATCTCATCTCGGAATAACTGACCGGCCTGACCGCAAAGTTGATACCCTAATTTATCTTCCGTTGACCCAGCCGCTTCCGCGAGGAAAAGTATTCCTGTTCGTCCCTCTCCTGTAACCCCCATCTTAGGGGAACGACAGGTTTTATACAAGCCACATTCTTCACATGGAGGCAACGTTTCCTTAACAACTTTAGCTCTACGCACCGTTGGAGTAGAGGAAGAAGACATCTTACTAACAGTTCGCTTGACTTTTAGTTTAGTCTCTTCCTCATAGTCAAAAAACTTTCTAATAGTCACTGATTAGCCTCGAAAAATGCCTTTGCAAAACTTGGGGGCGTGATACTTCTCTCCTCTTTTTGCCATCCAAAGAGTCGAATATGAATCTTACTACCCTCTGTCGGTTCGACAATGTTTTGCTTAGGAATATTAAAGTTTCCCCATAGACACGTTTTCTTTGTATATGGGTCTCCGTAGTGAAATGGATGGAAATAGAGTGTGGGTTTTCCTAGATAATGGACCAACCGTCCTACGGGGTTCTCCAACGCCCAAAAAATGGGTTGGGAAATCATAATAACTCTTAGGCAGGCGTCTACTACTGAGAGACCCTCTAGAAGAGCTTGGGTTCCTTTTTCTTTCCACCAACGGGCTCCGCTTCCGGCAAGGTGACAGCAAGGAGGCGCAGCCAAAACTCCGTAAACTTCTTTTGGTGGAAAGAACAATCGAATATCGTTCTCGGGCAAAGTTATCAAACGTACGTCGTATCCTGCCTCTCTATAGGGAGTAGACCATGCACCAGTTCCTCCACAGAGATCTAAGATTATTTTAGACATCAATCAAGACCATAACGTGTTTAAAGTTCGGACCTGTAAACACACATCTGTCCTTTCCGACAACCACGTCATGAGTAAAGTTTAGAATCTGTTCTAAGTAAAACGGATTAATAAAGATTTTAAACTCCGGACCTGTGTAGTCCACATCTAGTTCTTCCTCTACCCAACCTAACTCCTTTTGCCCTCGACAAGTTATCTTGCCAGTAGAAAAGACTAACTCAACTTTAGTCTCAAACGAAACTTCAGTAACGGTCATTATACGACAACGTGCTAGTGCTTCTGTCATATCTGGAAGAGTGATTGTCGGGCCATCTACCATCGTATAACTCGCTATCTTTTCTTCGTCAAAAAACTCTTCTTCCATCTTCCGCACACTAAAAACCAAGCCTCCTGCCTTAAAATGAACCCAATTCTCATCAACAAGAAGATGCGTAGGATCGTACTTTTTAAGTTTTGACAGACAAAACCCAGGCAGGAGAAAATCAAATGGACTAGGCTCTTGCAATATAATGTGAGTTACTCTATAGCCGTCTGAGCTTATTACAGAACGATCCTTAACATGAACGCATGTAAACTTAGGACGTGTCATATTTTTACTCACGGAGAATTCTGACATCTTAATGGCAGAGAACAGATCGGGTGAAAAAGATTGCCACTCACCTGAGACGCTAACCGGAGGATATGAAACCTCCAATATGGAAATTCCTGCTCTTACTTTTCCACAAGTCAAGCGGAACTCAGTTCCCTCTGTAAAGATTGTCACATCTTCACTAGGTAGTTTGGCAAGAATCTTTGTGAGTTCCTCTGCTCGCACTCCTCCGTCAACTCCCGACTCAAACGGAATGGAAACAAAGATTCCATCATCAAATGTGACAATGTGATCGTTATGAAAGCGGAAACAGACATTCTGTTCAATGATATCTTTCTGTGCTAGTCCGGGTGAAAGTTTATTCAGTGTCTCTATCAGAGTCGATCTTTTTACATTCATCTGGAGTCTTTCTCCTCATTGTGATTTTAACTTTCGTTTTAGGTTCTAGTTCTATACTCCAATTGTAGTTAGAGTACCAATTCCCCCCCGTAGACCGCTCTACGGGTTGGTATGGTAAATGTGTTTCGTACATTCGAAATGTTGAAACCGGATCTGGAATCGGGGAGTAGGCCGATGGTAGTACCAGAGGTTCAGACGAACTCCCCGGCACTCCCCACGAATAGATACTAGTAGGGAATTCACGCCTAGACCAAGGAAATTCGTCAAAGGTAAGTTCAGATTCTTCTACAGTTCGGACTTCAGACGTTTCTTCGGTAGAAAAGAACTTACATGCTTTAGTTTTTCCTTTCTTCACCGCCCTCTTTTTACGTCGACGCATGATGAGTTACTCCTTGGTAACAAGCAAGTGTCAGACCAACTTCTTTAGTATGAAAGAATGGTTCCGAGAAGCACTCAATTAAGATTGCCGCTTGTCGATTAGGATGTTCCAACAACACGGCCTGACAATAGCGTAGTACAGCCCACCTAATCGCTTCTGGGTCTTTTTCTTTAAGACGAGTGAGAATAGATGCTACATCTTTCCAATCTGCCTTGTCCAAAAGAGCTTTGAGTAATTCTCTTACTGTAGATTCTTGGGAAGAACTCTCGATGGCTTCAAGCAACGCTCTTTCATCGAGAATGTCTACTACTTTATCCAAGATCACTAATGCTTCACGAGGTATCCCGTGACAGACGTCTTCCCTACTGATTTGTTCTATAGCCTTCTTGGGGAAATCAGACACGCTAGCTGCTTCCAGTACGCTATTGAGTAGTCTGCGTATTTCTCCGGCCTTTAGAGGCTTAACTTCGAACCGTCTACACCGGGACAAGACTGTCCCAGGAAGTTTGTCTGGATTCGTAGTACATAGAATGAATACGACATGCTTAGGAGTAAATTCTAGAGCATCTAGGAGACAGTCCCAAAAGTCACCCGTGGCTCGTTGGCACTCATTGAGTAGATAGATTTTGATGGGACCACCCATCGGTCTAAGTCGCATGTTACTATCAAGTTCTCTAGCTTGGTCTATCCCCCGTGTATTGGAGATATTCAAGTGGTGGAAGTCTATTTCGGCACAACCCATCATGTCCTTAACGATGTATGCCAAGGTTGTCTTCCCACAACCCCTTGTTCCAGAGAAAAGCAAAACTCTAGGTGGGTCTTCTGATGTTAGATTAAGTTGCAGAATCTCTTTTAAAGAGTCGTTTCCGAAAAACTCTCTGAGCGTCTTGGGTCTAAAGTCGATATGAAGTGGACTCATTCTACTTCTCCATCATAACTTCTGGTAAATCATCCCGTCCGTAAGACTTGTAGCGCTGCGACCTAGCTCGATGTAGACAGTTCTCACAGAATTTAGTAAAGGTGGTTTTGGGTTCGTGACACCGAGCACACAAATTCTCATTTTGCTTTTTTGGCATCTCTTGTACTCCTTGGATGTTCCTTATTAGTACCATTGGCAAAATATTCCAATAGCCTTTCGTCTGTTTCGTTCTGTAAAAAGAAGTAGGACAGCAATCTGAACGGATATTGCGCTTCAGTTAACACATCACCTTGTGAATCCTCCTCTAACCAAGTGGCTGTGTAGATCTTTGTCATTTGCAACGCCCCCTTAAGTCCGAATAGCTATAACCAAGACTTCTCTATCTACACATCGCAGGTAGATAATGGTAACTGTTGAGTTCTTCAAAGGCTATACCGTGGGCCATAAGAAAGATTTTAGCTTCCATCTCAGTGTTAAACACAAGGTAGTCAGAACTGTCGTCCTCCATCAGATACTCAAACGGATTCAAACAGACGCCCTCTTGGAACCTAGCCACAATGACTTCCATACATACCTCCCTCAAGGTTTATGTTTTCGAAACACAATGAAATATGAATGAAACTTACGCGCATGTACTTGTTTCAGTTGCTTGGGGTGTATCATCCTATGTTTTGCCAACAAAATGAACAAATCTACAGGTACGAATCCGATTTTACGTGCCCTGTTAAAAATCTCTACATGTGTAAAATTATTCTTCCCGCTTAGGACACCGTCTTGACACTTAAAGACTAGCCAACCAGAAGAAATAAGAACTCTATAGATCTCGATCATTGCTTGCTCATAAAAGTCCCAGAGGTCTTCTATAGTTCCGATTAACTCTCCAAATTGTTTCTTTAAAGTTGCACCGGGACCCGTTCTGGCCATGAAAGGTGGATCGTAGATTATGGAACTCAAACTACTATCCTTAAAGGGTAGATTTCTTACATCGGCAGGAATTACATCTGGAAATCTCGGAGACAAATCTAACTTGTACTTAGGTTGTGGAATTTGCTTATAGAAGTTCCCTCCACCATAAGTTACATCACATTCCACTGGACCAGTGTGAAGATCGGAAATCCAACGCAAAATGTCGTGTTGAGAATATGAAATAGATGGGATAATCATTCAATTTCCAATGGTGTGGCTGTGCGTCGAAACGGCCTAGGCCAAGGCAGTTGTTCTGCTAGTCCTACCATAAATCTAACATTCACGAAGTCCCTCCGTCTATACTCAGACTGTAACTCTTCCATAGAAACACTTAGAGTTTCTAGATACGAGAGAACTTCCTGTTGTTCGGCTTTTTCAAGAGTTGTAAAGTGTTTTCCTACATTATCTAATGAGGGAGAACGATCAGAAACAACAATTTTATGTGGAGAAGTTACAAAGTCGTACTTTCCCCCAATCTTCTTAGGAATCCAGACAGTACCATACCTACTTGTGTGAACCCAAGCCGTACTATCGACACTTGCCCAAGGAAAACGAGTCATGAGCATATGACTTGTAACAGCAAAACCGTGGAATTTAACAATGGGCATTCCTTTTGGATCTGTTACATACTTCATACAGAGATGAAGCCATTCATACTTCTCTTTTGTAGTTCTATCATTGGCAGGGCTTAGACCGATGTACGGCATTTCTGCTATCATACGTTCTAGCCAGTAGAACTCCTCGCCTTGATGAAATACGTGGATAAGTTTTTCGACTGGGATGCCCCTACCTCGCATATAAAGATAGTTTTCCCATCCCTGTCTTGCACTTTCTTCTCGTACTTCCTGTGATAGTTGTTTCTGCCCAAACTTTCCTGGGATAACGTCTACACTGACAACATAATTAACCTTATCAAGCCACTTTAAACAGAAATTAGTATAGGCTTCTATGTCTATCGTTGTTTGTTTCGTCCACGCACTAAAAGCCCCGGAGTCTAAAATGATATCAAGTTTCATTGTCACCTACAGAATCAGACGAGGAACGTCTCGTCTACGGAAGTAGTCCCTTGCTCCATCCTTAACCTGTGATTTAACATAGGATGCACGATGTTTAACTCCCGTGTTATCCATGTATCTGTTCAGGTATTCAAACTTCCACATGACATCGTCCATAAAATGTTCTATATCCTGATAGGGTCGAAACACAACAGGACAACCCAATAACCAGTTACGCCCAAAGTGTGTTTTTGTTAAGAGAACGGTATCCGTTCTCTTATCCCTTCGAAACTGAATTAGTGGAAACATACAGGTAATGGGATTGTTCCGATGTATTTTACAACCTTTTATACTAAATGGGCAAGGCTTCCCCTCAAACGCATTGACAAAATATGAGATAGAGTTTCCATTAAAAATGAGGTCTAACGATTCTCCTGTCATTTCAGGACAGGCCAACTCTTTTTGTGTGAAGTTCCAAAATCCAGAACAACAAGAACAACCAAGATGTTCAAGACAAGAATAGTACCGTTCGAACAGCAATGGACTTATTTTAAAATTACTCACAGGTACTAATGAGAAGTTCTTATCTTTACATCGTACTTCGACAGGTTCTAAGATCATGGCTTCGATATAAGACAGTTCTTTTTTAAGACTTGTAACAAAGTTATGTGAAGTCTTCTTACAAAAAGCCATTTGTCTTAACTCTTCTTGTATGATGCTGTGACAGCTAGGGCAATACCCCCACGGATGTTAAAGTCTCCGATGACAGTCATCTCTCTTGGAGAACAGACGGCTACTAAATCATCGAGGATTTTGTTAACAATTGTCTCCATGAAAGAACCATGATTTCTAAACGCAAATAGGTACAACTTTAGGCTTTTCGTTTCGACGCACAACAAATCTGGAATGTAGCTTATTGTAATAATTGCGAAGTCTGGTTGTTTCGTACGAGGGCAAAGACTTGTCATCTCATTACAAATTAGCTCAACACTAAAATTCCGATCTGTATTTTGATTCGGAAATGTTTCTAACATCTCTTTTGTTGGATTATCATATGTGTAAACTGTCTCTTTCGAGCCTAATTGCTTAAGGTGATCTACTTTATCCATTGTATTCTCTCTCCACTATGTCTAAAAATTCCGCTCTTGCGGCTACATCTTCCATAAATATTCCGCGAACTGTTTGTGTTACCATCTTAACTCCTGCTACTTTAACTCCGCGACAAGCTTCACATAAATGTGAGGCCGACATGATAACCATACATCCCTTGGGTTTAACTTCTTCCATGAAAGAATCAGCTAACTGCTCCGTAAGTTCTTCCTGAATCGACAGCTTTGCAGTGGTGTGTTGTATAAATCTGATTATCTTAGATGCCCCTACGACCCGACAATCTGGAATATAGCCAAAGTGTACCACACCACTGAAGTTTAGCATATGATGTTCACAATAGCTATTGAAAGGGATTCCGATTCTTGCTACAATTCCACCGTAGCAAGAACCGAAATCTTTTAACGAAAAGTCAAAAGGTTGATACCCTCTGAACATTTCCTCATAGGCTTTGGCTACCCTGAACGGAGTTTCTTTCAAGCCCTCACGCTCAGGATCTTCACCTATGGCGGTTAAGAGTTGTCTTATTAGGTTCTCTATGTTTTCTTTGTTCATACCTTACCTGTTATGAAATTGAGGGTTAATCAATCAATCTAATATACCTAGAACGCGTTGTCTGTCTTCTATCATCCGTGCTTTTCTACGAGTTCTCATCACAGTTTTAGCTAGTCGTTCGCTTTCCAGTTGTGCTTGCTGGGACTCGGCAGTTCGTAGAACACCGATTAAGAAGTTGGCTCCGTTCTCTAGAATTATATTACGTTCTATGAACAACGATTTTTCGTCTTCCGTATAAGCACAGAGAGCCCGTTGTGTATTTATTAAGTATTGTCTCCTGTATTGGCTTCCTGTCTCTTGACCCTGTTTAATAATTGCTACAATAGCCATGTCTCGTCCAGAACGAAAGCGGACGCCCCTATCTCTATCTACAGTTAACTCACAAGGATAACTGGCTCGTCTGAAGTACGAGTTAAGGTCCCTCACCCAGAGATTACGACTTACAATCCAATTTTTGTATTCCAACGTTTCTGGTTCAGGTAGACTTCCTGCCAATACCCAATCTAGGGTGAACGATTCCCACGATAGACGTCTTTCCGGTCGTTCGTGCCATAATCTCTCGGCTACGTGCGCGATCATTCCATAATACCCATAAGACGACTTTGCACTATACCTCATTTTTGTGCTCCCTCTCTTTTTGGATTATTAAAGGATAGTCTTGTTAGGCCCAGTCCAGTTAGTAACGGTTGCTGTTGTTTCAAAGTCTCATTAGCCAGTTGCATTGCTTCTTTCATACCTTCCATCATACTGTAAGCCGCTCCTGCTGTTGCTGCGAACTCCAATCCTTGCATTTTTTCGACCTTATACTTCGTAAGTACATCGGCTAGATTTTGACTAGCTCTTCCCAACGCTGCCATACATGACTCCCACGATCTTATTGCTGCTTGTACCTCCTCTATGACCCGATCTTCATCGAAGTATTGCGGAGCAACAGTACGCATATCGTCTCGGAACTGACGACGATAGGACTCTGTGTGGCCCTCTCCTGGGTTAGAAGTTATTTTTTTATTATGTTTAGGTCTGCTGTCTCTAAGTTTTAGAATCTCTCTAGCGATAGTTAGCTGTTCCTTAACTGGAACGCGTTTATCCTTAATCAACATACGAAATTGTGTAGCATTATCACTAGAGTCAAATAACTCTACAGCCTCCCTATCCAGAAGTTCTTCTTTCACATCACCGATAGTAGATAGTGCATTTTGAATCTGATGTTGTTTCCAAGGTTCCCCGAGGAAAGTTTGAATAATCTCTCGACCTACTCCTTTTGCTTTTACACTCCTGAACGCCGGTTCTGTCTCAATATCTTTAAAATTAGGTCTGATGGATTCATCAGACCTAAACTCCTCCCACGTCTTACACTTTGCCAGCTCTCCATCGAGGAAATCTTTAACTACAAGTACCGTCTCGATAATTACTGCCGGAGTCATTAACTCCTGTGTTGCGTTTTCGTTCGCCATAATCTGAATCATAGTAGCGTCACTAAGATCACGGACAGGAATATCTATTTCCTTTATTCCCAGTTCCCTCAACGCAAAATACCTATGGTGGCCGTAGGCAAGTTGAAAACCGTCCTTACAGGGACGAGCCAAGAGATTATCCCAAAAATCTGTCTGTTGAATAGAGGCTTTTAGTGTCGCTATCTTGTGAGGGTCAATGGGGTACTTATCCATCCGTCGAAACGGGTTAGGATAAAGTTTTTCAAGAGAAATCTTCACAAGGCTCTCCTTATTCGTATTGTAGGGGGTCTGTTACGTTATTTAAACGGAACGACTCCAATCTTTCACAGCATGATCCGCAATGTCCACAACTTTTCTCTCGCCCTTCATAACATGTCCAAGTTAAGTTGTATGGAACTTTTAACTCCAGTCCCCTTTTTAGAATTCCAGTTTTATCGGTTCCGATAAATGGCGTCCATAGATCAACAGGTTCGTAGTCAAAAAGTTTAAAGACCTCACGCATAGCGTCTATATATACTTTTCGACAATCAGGATAGACGTCATGATCTCCTAGATGACTTGCATAGGCTATTGTATTAAAGCCTCGCGAGACAGCGAGTCCTCCTGCTATACTCAATAAAATTGTGTTTCTGCCTGGGACTACTGTGACTTTCATATTGGGATCTGCATAGTGACCATGTGGAACTTTCACATCTTTCGACGTGAGTGCGCTTCCCCCAATTAACTCATTAATGTTAGAAATGTCTAGAACCCTGTGCTCTACTCCATAATGTCTAGCTACATCAACGGCAGACAACAACTCTCGTTTATGACGCTGTGAGTAGTCTACAGACAGTGCTATAACGTTAGGAAATGTTTCGACTGCTTCTGCCAATAACGTAGTTGAGTCCATCCCTCCTGACAACAACACGACAATCCCATTACCCATAACGCTCCCTCTTTCTAAAGTAGTTAACATGTGCTGAAACTGAACTGATTGGAATTTTTAATTTCTCTGCCACAACTGGCAGGGCTGGCCACTCCCCTTTAGAAGCAAAAAACTCATGCATAAAAACATCAATGTCATATGCCATTGTTCCGGACCTATGACCGTACGGACTTTTATTACTCTGTTGTTCCTGTATAGGAAGCGGTTTGGAGACAACAACCTTAGTTCCTGGCTTACGTTTCACGGTAATGGACTGAACTGACAAAATACCATCTGGAGTTCGTTTAATAAAGAAACCCATCTGTCTTAGTTTAGCCATATGAGCCAACACTCTTCCGATTGAACACTGAAGTTCCTGAGCTATAGCAATTACAGTATGTCGCCCTCCATAGAGCAGTAAGTCTATCTTACCAGTCATCGCAGACAGTCTGTGACCATAGGGACTTGTTCTTACTTGTCTTTGTGACGCCAAAGTTTTAGCTATTTCGGTACGTTCCATACACTCCTCCTTTACTTCGCAGGTTTTACATTCTCGATCTTCTAGATGTCCATCCTGTCCATAAGACGGACAGAGTTTCTTAAAGTCGTGGATCATTCAAGATCCAATAGCCTATGTATTTGAACATTCAGATTAACATGCCATAACCCATCTCGCATCATCCACTTTGCCACTTGTTTCGGCCATGTCGTTTGAGTAGTTTGTCCAAAGACTGGACTAAATGCGAGTCTAGCTTTGTTCGGCTGACCAAAGTGTCTTCGTACTACCTCTACTGCAATCTGATAATCATATTCATCACAGATGACAAACTTCACCCAGTCTTGTGTCCTCAACTCCCTATAAATATCTGAGAAATTCACAGGTAGAGTATTTTCAGCACTTGGAAGTTTATAGTCTACGACAAAAGAAACCGATGGGAGCGTAGGAGAGATTACTTCGAATGGAGCAATTGTGCCATTCGTCTCGATTGAGAAGTTCCACTTCTTATCCGAGCGAACAAGAAATCTAAGTATCAGCTCATTGAGTTCTTTAGCTTGAAGAAGAGGTTCCCCTCCTGTTATGGTTATATTCGGACATTCCATCATTCGTAGCGTTGTAAATAAGACATCTAGATGAACTTCATCACCGCTGCTTACTAGTTGTGCTCCGGGGACGTCGCAATAGGGACATTGTAAATTACATTGAGACAAACGTAAAAATGTAGATAAGCTTCCTTGTCCTCTCGCGTTAACTTCCCCGTCGATGGAACTAAAAATCGAATGTACCCTCACTCTGTTCTCCTAAATGTCGAAGTATTTTTCTCGGTCTCTGCTATAGTGACAGACTCCACCCATCCTGGGAACCTTTTTTCAAGAAAGATGTATAGACAATGGGATAGTTGTTCGGCAGTAGGATGAGTATCTAAAGCGTAGACTTTCTGTTTAGCTTCGTAAAGAACCTTGGCGAGTGGATCGTTTACATGGAGAATAGTAGCATGATCCCATTGGTCAAGAAGTTCTGACATAGCTTGTTTGAGAACAGAGAAGTCCATGACCATATGCTGTTCTTCATCTAACTTCTCAGCCTTCATCGTCACAATCGCTTCCCCACTGTGTCCGTGAAGGAATCTACATTGGCCGGGATGGTTCATCAGTCTATGAGCATATTCAAACTTTTGACTACGACTAATCGTGAACATGAGCTAACTCCTCCCTTAATAACATAGTAAGTAACTTCATAGAAGATTTAAACGCCTGATCTCCCTCTAATAAGGAAATGTCTTCGAAGAGTCTAAGAAAATCGTCATAGGTCATGGGTAACAGTATATACCCGTCAAGAAGTTGAAGTAGTTCTCTAGCGGTTCTTCGACTTATCATAATTACCTATAACCCTTCAGTCAGCCTCTCCCGTGTTTTATGAGCAGCCCAACGTAGTGAATAAACGGAAGAGAGCCAAGAATTAAGAATAGCTTCTATCTCGTCTAACATTTCGAGTTTTGTCATGGGTGATGGAAAATTATGAGCAAGTGTATTCTCAGTCGGAAGATGTGTCTCTACTAAGATAGTATCATTTACGCTAATAGCCCCGTAACTGAACATATCAGTTAGAAATATGACCGGGAAGTCTTGTGTGGTCGAAACTGGATTGTCTTGATTTTGCAAAGCCTCCTCGTTCAACAGATCAACTAACTCGGACATTTCTTGGAATTCCACTCTCATCACGACTTTTTCCTTATCGACTGTTTTTCTGGATTTCCCATAACTCGATCTCCGAACTGATTAGCCATTCCAAAGTCTCGTAGGGTATCTAGTCCATCACAAGACAATATTAAGTTGTAGATTTGTTTGAGTAGATTTTCTCTGTCGAGTAGTGGGATAATTCTAGCTTGGGCAGTTAGTTTCCTGATAAACGCATGAGTCTTGAGTTTGAGAGATTTCGCAGTTTCGCGTTGATGCCAATTCTTGGCTTTGCTTTTGAGGTCATCATTTATCATTTTAATAACTTCTTGGCAAAAATCAATAGAAAAGTTTAGCGACCCGATAAAAAATTCGCGCAGGGCATCTTCAGACCACAACGTGAGGTTCGGCGTGGCCGAGAAGAGTTTAGGCAGCAGCGTAGTCCGTGGGTCCGGTCCGCCATAGACGCATTGATAGATAGTTTTTTCGTTAAGTCTAAAGTCCAACACAGTCCTCTCCTGTAGTTTTACGTCTCATTGTAATTTTAATAGGTTTTTGTTCAACTACGACAACATCTACTGATACGTATCCATGTGGATTATAAGCGTATCCATTATAATGTCTGTTAGGCCACTGAACACGACACCAGTAGTCGGAAACAACTATTTTAACTGTCCCAATTAAATTTGGAGCTTGGGAATAAAACACACTTGAAGACAAGAGCATGACTTTGTCTCCAACATTGAGTTGTACTTTCATTTACCCTCCATGCGTTTCGCTCCCTATAATTTTACGTCTCATTGTTATTTTAATGGGATTATTTTCAACACTACCAATCACAGTAATGTCTGGTAGTCTTTTGGTCCGGTTTGCAGTACGATATGTGCGATAAACGTATCTATTAGAATGCCCGTTAGACCATTTTATACTACACCAACCATTCGACCGGACATCTGTGATGGTCCCAATTAAACCCGGAGCTTGGTAGTAATAAGGACTCGACTCCACGAGCATAACCTTATCTCCCACATCGGGTTGCATTTTCATTTACCCTCCCTGCGTTTCATTGTTATAGTAACGGGTTTCTTGTCCTCACCTATGTACTGTCTCAGTTGGGATATAAAGTCCCGAGCTTGTTCTACTGTCAAGTATACTCCATTTTCACACACACCTCTGTTCTCTGGAGCTAACTGAATAATAGGATTTGAGGACATAGACAAAGTAAGATGGGGAGATTCGTCGTCATCCGTTACTATCATCATACCATTAAGACCGTACATTGCTGCGATGATGGTTTCAGTCATGGTATCTCCCGAGAAAATGTTCTAGAGTGGCAATGAGCTTTTGGATTTCATACCTAGAAAGTTTCCAAGTATGAGGAAGTTGCGTGGTAGAATCAAGTGGAGCTATAACAACAGTTCGAGGTATCACGACAGAGCGGGTTACAAATAGCGGCCCACCTTCATATACGTCGACCAATTCGTTCAAAATATCTCCTCCTTTAGCTCCCCAAATAAGTCTCGATCAAGTAATTTGTGTATTTTATCCAGTAACGTTATGATCCTCTCTCTCTTTGTCGGATTGTTAACCATCACGATGTTATAGTCTTCGATCATCTCCAAACATTCTTCCAGTAAGGAAATTGCTTCATCATATCTTTCCCTTAAAGTTATCATTCGACCTCCTCCTAGATATGGCTTGAGACCTCGTCAGACGGCGTCTAAGGAGCCGTTGACGTCTTCCCCTCCTTCCTTATCTGAGTGATCTTAATCGGAAGTATTTTAGAGGTAGTTTGTTCGATCCAACGGTAGACATCTTGTTGTCTTCGAAACGTAATAGGAGTGACAGTACACTCCTCACTACTATATTCGTTTTCTGCTATACGCAGGCACGAATGCATCTCACTAAATGGAATGCATACATATTCCTCCGATGCCCAAGAATCCCAAGTACTCCATAGTCCGTTATAGATACTTCTCGGGACAAATAGACACCAACCCCTCTTAGACTTTTCAGTACTCACCGGTGCTATGAAAACTCCCATCTCTCCTCCTTAGTCTGTTAACCATTTCAGTTTATAAACTTTATTACAACTTTTGCACCAGAGGTAGCCAGACACGTACTCTCTTTCGGGAGAGGAGTATCTTTTCGGCAAGATTTCACGATAACGAATATATTTATTGATTTTTGTCATTGGACGGAAACAATGCCACCTTAATAGTGACCAACCACCCTCTACGTATCTAGACTCTTGATCCGTCATGGCTAATGGATCATTGTCATCATCCCATTCGTTCAGAGATGGAAGGGTCGAATCAAGATAAACAAGTGACATTTTGGTCTTCTCCTTTAATCTTCAATAGGTTCAACTTTAATAGTATAGTTATTCACATAGATTAGGAACTCGTCTATCGCAGACGGTTTGCTATTAAGGTTGTCCTCATCAACTTTCGCCATTTCTACGGGGTCGTCTGTCTCGTAAAACCGAGAAGACGCCTCATAGAAAGCCGTGAGCGTCATCTTCATTTTCACTCGCATAGCTCCTCCTTTAATCTACTTTTATTTACTCCACTACTATTTCTTGAACGAACTTCCAGATAGTTCTTATCCGTTTAGTTCCCGCCTTCTCATTCGTTACAAGGTAGTTTGCATCACAAGTATACTTATACTCTTCTCCATCAGAAGACCTCCAATATTTAGAATCAACAGGTTGATATGCTAGTTGTTGCCAACGATCATAGAGTAAATTCCCATCGGTAGCCATTCCATCCTCCTTAGTAGTAGACGTGTTATTTATGTTTCAATCCTTTAGACTTCACAATAAGAGTCTGTACAGAATTGTCCACAGTCATACTGTTGAAGAATGATACATTCTTTCTCTGGGTCGAATTCTTCGTGCCTGCTTTTTATAATCTTCACCCTTAATACCTTCTCACGCTTCTCATGAGCCGTCTGGTTCAGACCGAACATGACACTCACATGGGCTAATTTACGAATATCCTCAGATACGTTATCTCCTCCTACATCTTGACCTCTATACGTAGACCTATCTGTTTGAGTAGCAGAAGCGACAAGAGCATGATACTTTTTAGCTAGGTAATCATGCGCTTCCCAAAGAGCATTTAGTTGGTGTCTATACTCATCGCTACCAGAAACATCTTTCATAATATCCGCATAATCCGTGATAATCACATCAGGGATATATCCCTCAGTATTTTGAAGAATCGTCAACGTACCATCTACCTCGGCTATTCCCGCCGTCTTTCTAGGCCATGCTTCGAGTCTAAGATTACCTCTAAGCATCCTGTCGAGCGCTTTACCTCTCTTGATAGCCTTCTGCCAAGTTAATGTTTCTTTTAATTCGACATTCTCTAACCATGTTCCAGCTCTAAAAGGACTACGTTTCTCTCCTCGACAGATAGCACAGGGAATCCAATCGGGGACATCTCTAAAATCAGGTTTTCCGTCTTTTGTTAATAAAATACCCGAACCTTTGCGTTTATCTAATGAACACCTTCCGGCTTGATTCTGTAAGCAATCAAAAACTGGAAAAGTATAAACTCCGGCTTTACTCGGAAGTCCTGTAAAAGACTTATGAAACCTTTTCGCCATCTGCTTGACTGTCATATCCCCCATACTAAAGAAGATAACGTTCAGATTAGCCATGAGAGCTTCTGTCGCTAGATACTGGAGAGCCCAAGTTTTGCCTCTCCCCATCGGCCCCGCTACAGCTATGAAATCGTCTCGACTAAATGTTCCAAGCAACCTTCCTAAATCACCAGATAACTGAAAGAGAGCATCATTATCTTCGTCTTCCTCTGCCATAGCCGCGATGATGAGTTCCTTATCTGTTAAAACGTTTACACAGGGGACAGCAATCTTGACGGGCTTCTTATATTCAGAGATTGCTACTCCCGCTTGTACTACATCACCGGCGTCTAGACAGGCACCCAAACGTTCTTGGAGAATCTGTGCGGCTCTAAACTCGAAATAAGCCACACACCTATCTGAGACAAATCGGTAATTGAAAGACTCTCCCTCCTCCTCCCAACGGTCCGAAAGACCCCTGAGAAAGTCAGCAATGAGACGAGATATCTCAGGAGAGATACTTTTACTCAATTTCTGCGCTAGGTACAAATCCTGAATATGATTACTTGGAGCCTTCTCATACTGAACGAAATATTCAACACACCACTTAGTAACTGTTCTACAAAAATCAGATTGAATATACGTCGGATTCCATAGATTGATGACTTCTTTGAGAAAGTCGGTTGAAACTATAGCGGCAGTCGTAATCAACCGCTCTACTTCTAAATCTACTTTCTTAATTTCCCACCCTTCACTCACCTAAATAACCTCCAAATGAACGTTGTGCGAAACACATCGTGGATTACCCCAAATACAATGCATATACTCAATAGAATCGGTTCCATGACCAGTAAAAGACATACGCTTACTATGAATGAATACATAGTCTGGACGATATGTATCCCACCAGTCCCTCCTTCTTTGTGATCCAAAAAAATTAAGACGGAGAAGCATGACGACTACTCCTCCCGGTGCTACTTCAGAGAAAGCTTTAGTCGCCACTTCTTGGGCGATGGAGAACGGAGGATTTGTGATAATCATGTCAAACTGAGGTGGAAAAGGTAATTCTAAATAATCTCCATGCCACAGTGCTCTCGAATCATCTCTTATGTCCAGAGTAGAAATATTTATATAGCCGAACTCACTCAATGCCGTAGGATAACTCATAGAGTGTTCGGCGTCTCCTCCTGCACATGGATCTAAAACTCTTTTATCTCTATAGTATGAGGTTTCTTCCCACGCCATTAAAAACTTCCTGATTTCCCCAACGGGAGTAACATAATAATCACTCACCTCCCGTTGACCACCTCTATTTGTTGATGACAATTTATTTTCTCCTCTGGGTAATTTTAGTAGGAGTTGGCTTAATGTCAAAACCGATATCGAGCATTTTGGAAAATCCTCTCGTTTGGTAAACTAACACTATACCAGTCAGTATTAGGGATGGGAACATAATCCACCATGCTACTAACCACCATCCCATCATACTCGTATGCTCTCGAAACTTAAAAGGATGTTCGGGGTCCACCAATCGAAGAAAACCAACTAAAATACCAAATGAGGATACACAACCCAATGAATAGATCATGAAAGCTGTCATTTTATTTTCTCCTCTGCGTAATTTTAATAGGTCTGTATTCCTGTATATCAACCTTTTTGTGCTTCTCTTTTTTGCGTAAAACTTTTCTAGAACGAGCTTCATAGTAGCCAAGAGCGATTATTATAATGAGTGCCAGAGTGATCCACCACCATCCTACCAGAAACACCCCAACCGTTAATATCCACTCACCTCTCGTAAACTCATAGTCGTTATCCTGATCTTTTGAAAGATACTCATTTACAAAAATACCCATAGAAAGTAGAAACCCAGTCATATACCAATATACAATGGACATAACTACTCCTCCAAAACTGTAGGATGGTCTGGGACATGGAGAACATACTTCTTCCAATGTCTCCGCAGCATCCGTTGGTAATCTTCCTTGGAATATCCTCGTTTAGTTGATCCGTGCCACTCGAAGAACTGCATGAGCCACCGTTGATGAAACTTCGAGAAGAGCCTAAACCAGTCTAGCGTGATACAGATGTTAGGAGTATAGGAATAATTATCAGTGAGAAACTTACAATAAGCTTTGATGTATCCATAGAAAACTCCTCCTCTCATCACTGACATTCCACCTGATGTAAGAATCGGTTCTATTTCCGCGTCATAATAAATACGATGTTTTCTGACGACGGAAGCTATGGTCGATTCGCGATGATTAGTCATACATACTTCTTTGACTGCTTTTACACAAATGTCGATAACCTCGTCTTTCTCAGGAACTGACGGATCGCCTTTAATAAAAGCGTAGAGGAACCAACTCATCGGTCTGTACTGATTAAATTGAGTGGGTGGAGTATAGATTGCGTTAGGAAGGCCGATGGGAGGATGCTTCATAGCGTTTAGTCTCCGATAGACTTCTACGCGTTCGTCCATAGAGAATTTACGGTCTAGGAGAGGGTGTATCTGACTAGGCTTGATCCCATTCTCACCTAGACGTTCGACGAGTTCGGAGACATTTACGTTGAGTCTCAATTCCCCCCTGTCAAGTATGTGAATCCATTTTACGGCTTCCTTGTAAACCCCCGAAGCTGGATTACGATGAGTACGCAGGTTCGGAAATGAATTCCAGACATCATCAATCTCTGGACAGTTTCTAATAGGTTTAGGAGTTTTCGTCGGAAGAGTTTTAAGTGCGTTCTTATCTTTCTTTAGAGCCTCTTTAAGTTTAGCTGCATTACCTTCAACTCCAAGTTGGAAGTCTAATCCTGTTTTATTCCCCGTTGTAATAATCGGATTTACATCTTTCATCGCGAGTTCTCCTAACTTGTTAGTTCGTTAATAATCCTAATCGGGCGCGGCACCAACAGAACGTCTCAGGAGTATAAAGTATATATGTCACCTACAAAGCCCCATAAAGGTTTTTTAGGTGGTATAGGTATCGTACCTTTTTAAGAAACTCCTTTAAAAAAACATCAAGCATTATAATCGTCTCTGGAGCGACGGCTTTTGGTCGCTTCTTTCGTCATATATACCTTTCGAAGTGAGGGCGTAGCGTAGCGTAGCATTACCCGAACGGAGTATATGACGAAACTTAGCGGATACGAATACGAAGATAGATACTCCCTAAGTTTGATAAATATAATATATAAGGAATAGATCCCTACTCCTCGTCTAAGCCCGGAGTACTCTATGGTTCCCAGACAGAGGACCGGATGGGTTGCCTTAAAACCCCCACAACCCATCCGGTCCATTATGAAATTATGATCATTACTTAGCATTCTTTCTGACTCTACGAGTGGACACCCCAATCAACTCCTTTCCATCTCGCCAAGGACTAAACCAGAAGTTCCGGCGATACCAAGCCGACCATGTACCATCTTTATTTCGCTTCGGATACTCCGAAATGTAGCCAAGGGCGTAAATGGAAGGTCTTCCACGTTCGCCTCTAAGCACCAACTTAGCCCAACCTTTATTCACCATAATTGTCATTACATCATTAATCTGCGACTTCTTCTTCCCGTTGAACCGGCGATTTAGCTTGTCGAGATTAACTTGGACTAAAATTGCTCTACATAACCCAGTTCCTTTCTTATTCTCCACCCTATGTTGACCACCCAACACCGCTTCGCAAGCTATCATCTGCACTTCCCTAGTGTTCTCTTGTAGGTACATAATCAACTTAAACTTGAAATGGTCGAAAAATTCAAGGGGGATGTCTTCTTGCCTACCCCGCGTTACCTTTTTCGGCTTAAGTCTTTTTACATCACCGATATATTTGTTCTTGAGTTCTTGCGGACTATTGATTATACTCATAATTAGGCTCCAAGGTTTATTTTCTTCTAATCTCTTACTAAGCTCGATGCTTCGGTCGTATCGGGCTTAACTTTTTTATTCTACTATTTTAACGGTCTTTTCTCTCAGGAGTTTCATGATCGCTGCTCTGTTATTACAACAGTCTAGAAGAAACTTTTTATGCTTGCGACACATATTGTTATGTGCCCAGTTCTGAAAGTCCAACTCCTTTAGACAAGCTTTACAATGGGTCCATTCTTCCTCAGATTCGATTTCGTCTTTGTAAGCCCAGAATCGTCTTCCACACATAACACATTTATCATAGTGCCTTGGTTTTGTTCTCTGAAACTTTAATACTTTCTCTTCTTTACTCATGCATCACCCCCAATATCCACTCTAGAGAGTAAATCTTACCGACTCTCTAGAGTGGAGCCCTCTATCACTTATTTGCTAGTGCTTTCCATGCGTCTTCAAAACGCCAGATAAGTCCTTTATAGACGGCCTCAACTTGGCTATCGAATTCCTTCTGAGTCATTGTAGTTTCTCCGTTAATTGTCTCAGTTTTGATGAGGAGCCATCTATCATTGAAGCGTTTGACGTGAGTTTGTCTCATTTTGTTGTCCTCTTTATAGACCGATGTTTACGACGGACTCACACCACTTAACGAAACACTCTTTGTGTATGACTTTGAAAGTAGAGTTTGGAGTAAGTTCTATGCCATCATAGAGAGTTCCACCCAGTAAGACAAGAATATCTGCATCTCCAATGAAGTCTTCACCACACCAGTCACAAAAAGATTCGTCTAGTTTCGGTACTTCCATAGATTAAAACTCCTTACATGGGATCAAGTTTTCTCAGTATTGTTTTGAATCCGACACGTTTGAGATGTTTAATTAAATCAGACGCTTTCTTCTTGTTAGAGAGCGTCCATTGTATGTCGCGCTCTCCGCATCCTGCCCCACTACCTAGGAAGTCGGCGTCGTGTGCGGCGGCAATGTGTTTAGCCATTCGATCTTGATCAAGCCAGTTATCGTCCATCGGAAAAACTACTTCAACAGACCACTCAGCCATTACTTGCCTCCATCATGGATGTTTTTGAAAGCGGAGTAGAGAAAGTCATCTACTCCTTCAGCAAAGTCTGGACCCTCGAACCTTTTGAGTTGTCTCCAAGCAGGAGCACCTAGGGCGTCCGATTCCGAGTATTCAAGAATGTAGACATTGTTCCCCTTGTGATAACGTAGCCCAATAACTCTATAGCGATCCAACTGCCATATTTGTTCTCGACTCGTAGGACGTTGAGACTCTTCTGCCTTTTTTGTCACCTTTTCTCCCTTCTCGTCGAACTTCCCGAATGGATTGTCCCCTGGAGTATAGATGGACATATGTTTTCTCCGATTAGTGACAACATTTAACTAGAAGTAATATGACAAAAAGGAACGCACACACATCTACGATTGTTTTCATAACCAGACCCTTTTTAGCGTTGGGTAGAATGATGTCTGGGTTTGTGGTTTATCGCGCCTCGATATTCTTTGAGCTGTTCGACTTCTTTAGAACCTTCCACCGGGATTCCTAACCGTTTGCCAATTTTAACCAACTGACGAAATGCTGCTCCAGTTTTAAGTTGACGGTCCCCTCTCGTATTGTGATGTCGACGACTTTTCACTACTCCTCCCGTGTCTTAATTTGGTATTTTCCGAAGGTCATGTTACCTTTGTCATTAGTACACTCAGTATTTTCGTCGAAATGAATTAAATGACCACCATAAGGGTTTCGATCCTCGAGTCCAGCAGTGACAAGTCCCAATAGTCCGGCGTCGACTCCGTAAAGGTTTCCAAACTGGTCGTTGTACACTCCGTCTCCGTATGCTGTGCTGAATGCGAGGACAAGACCGTTTGGACGTTGAATGAGAGCAGACTTCTCAAAAAAGTCGGACTCATTCAAGAGATCTACCCAACTATCGTCGAAGCAGTAACACGGATCTCCTAGCCAGTAGTCACCTGCTGGAACTATCAGTCGTATCATGGAACCTCCCTTTAGTTTGTAGACATAGCCCAGATGTACCATCCAATTATAAAACCCGCCACAAAGGTGAAAATTCCATCACCCCATTCCATCGGTTTCTTCCTCGTCCAACGCGTCGAACTTTACTGATTCGACCTTTAGGGAGATGTGTCCTCCCCGGTCAACTATCTCTCCTTCCACAACTTGCAGTCTTGCCACATCTCTGGCGTTATAACATTCTACTACTTAGATAAGGTTATGAAGTTGAACGAACTCGGAAACAAGTTCTGCATTCGATAGTCCATGTGCCCAAGTAGCGAGGGTTGTCATGTTATCTCCTCATCAGGTCTTCTGCTACGATGTTTTTAAATCTTACTTCCTTACGTGCAGCGAGGAACGATTGCCTAGCGAACTCTGTAAATACTTCCTCTTTGTAGTTGGGATTCGTGCCTTCTAGGCAACGGGCCACGTCGGAGATAACTTCAATTGCTTGTCCAAAGGTTTTCCGTTTGTGTGCCATCCTTACGGCCAAACTTTTTGCGATGTTCTGGTAGTCCTTTTTATGAAGCATCTTGAACCTCCTTTTTGTTCAGGTTAAGTGGGAACATAAATCGTTTACCGATACAGATCGCTCCACATGTTTTGCACCAAAAAACCGGATCATCGTGAGTCATTCCCACTAGTTTCATTTTTGCTTTACATCGACAGTTCATTAGAAATCTTCTTCTCACCTTGGGTGTTTACTTCGCGCAGAGTCTCCCATCCTGTTCGTGGCGTCTGTAAAACGAGTTTGTTTGGAAAAAAGATAGCCGTGGGTCTTGCTGGCTTCTCTTTATACTCCCACCATTCGGAACCATCGTATTCGTGGCGTTCCATCCACCAATCATCTCCAACTATGAGAAGGTCGACGGCGATTTTGGCAGCTCCGAATCCGTTATTATACTCTGTTCCAGCCGCGACGACTAAAAAGTCGTCTATGGGAACTTCTTCGGTTTGAGTTCCGACCCAACGGATGTCGCGTATAACTTTACCATTGTCTGAAAGTACTCTGTTAGTTTCTTCAAGAAGATTCATAGCGTCTCCTCTGTATCGGGTAGTGGACACCACTTGGGAAAAGGATCGTCTGACATAGGTATGACTTTACGAGGCTTCGTTTTTGTGCAGTGATATTCTTCTTGGCCAAAGTAGAAGATGAAGGGACATTGGATACATCGTCGGATGTCCAGACTGATGTGTTTCACATCGTCTCCTTTAGTTCCGGTGCGTCCGGTAAAGGGCACCAGTTTGGATAAGGGGTATCGAAGAGCGTTAGAATTAGGGGAGGGTCTTTTCCCCATCTAGGATGTTCACACATTGCCGGAGCGTCGTGTGGATTGGGCATGTAAGGGCATTCCATACATCCAGTGATTTTCATTACGACTAACTTCATAGTGTCAACTCCTTAACGATAAGAGTAAAGCAGGCCATCAGGTGAGGTGAGATTTGCTGGGATAAACTCTGAGAAGCCTCTCGGTTTTTCACCACAGTCCCATGCCATGAAGAAAATTTCCATATGCGGTTCGTTCTTCTCGAACCAGTCTGCCGGAGCCGTTGACTTTCTGACCAGAACGAGATCCCACTTATTTTCACCTACTTCTCTTGCCCAATACAAACCGGGAGTAGAAAGTTCTTCCATTTTCATAGTCTTATCTCCTTATCTTATTCGACAGTGTCGATCTATGGCGACTACTCTTAAAACAGTCTGCCATCTAGGATGATTCTCGTTGAAAAAATCTGGAGTGAGAGTGCTACACTCCAAGTCTCCCTCTTTTGACATCACAATGGAGAGTTCTCTAATCATGTCAGAAATTTTCATAGTTTCGGCTCCTTTCTCCTTTGAGTTATTATAAAAGTCTGAGCAGTTGTTAACTCTAACTTGTGTTCATAGAAAAGAAACGCGTCCCCATCGTTAAAAATGACCTTGTAGAGGAATCTGTGTTCGGGATAATCTATTGCTCGTTTAATGTAGGTAACTTCTCCTACGTCCTCATATCTAAGTTCTCTTTGATCAACGACTTTAACCATCTCCCCAATCAAAAATTTAGACAGGGACTCATCTTCCATATTAGGTTGGGTCATAATTTCAACTCCTCTCTTAGAGATTTAACTTCGTCAGTCGTTAAGTCATCTGGGTCTCCGTGATGGAGAGTTATGATGTGAGTTTCCAGTCCTAGGCTAGACAGAGTCGAACTCAACTTTTTAGCTTTCGCTTGTGCGAGTGGCTCTGCGTCGTACATAATGAAGACTCTTTTGGGTTGGATACTACTGAGAAGTTCTACTTGTGCTAAAGAATACGCCGTTCCGAATGTTGCTAATGCACCATCACCGATTCGCCATGCGTCGAAGACCCCCTCAACTATGACGATGGTGTCTTGGATAAAGTCTAGTCCATAAAAGATTTCTTTGTGAGGAATTATTTCTTGGTCTTTTGGACATGCTTTAGTTTTGAGTTTTGCTACTCCAGTAATGTCTCTCGAGTGATATGAGACTTCTATTTTCTCATAGGTGATCGGAAAGATCAATCGAAATCGGAAGTTTCCAGTAGGCCCAGTTCCTTTTATTCCGTATTTTTTTATAACAAAATCTGGGTCGAATCTCCGCTTCTCTAAGTAGTCTCTGTGGTAGCTCTGTAGCGGGCCTCCGGGTATTACTAGTGGTTTCTTCTCAATCTTGATTTCAGGTAGGGTCGATTTTCCCGAATATACTTGGAGGAGTCTCTCGGCCTCACTTGGCGTGATGTTCAGAAGTTTAGAAATAACCTTCGGCATGGGGGACCAGCCACAGCGCCAGCAGTGATAATAGACTTCTTTACCTGTGGCATTGAACCCCCCATGGTCACTTTTGTCGTGACAAATTGGACAGCCAGTATTAACCCAACCAGGGGTTACGTTCTTCCCAGACGTACTGAATGGGATATAGTGATCTTTAAGTAGACGTACTATGTCCATCTTGTTTCCTTACCCATCAAATAAATTGAGTAGGTAACTAAAATTGTAGGGTTTCTTGTACGTTAATTTGGCTAAAATACCGTGCCACAAGGTGTATGTTTCGCAATTAACAGAATAGTCTCCACAGTTTAATTGACACATCCACCAAAGGGCAAGAGTCATATCTGTCTCCTCTCTCGCTCTTGAAATTGTTTGCCTAAACCCTGTCTAGGCGGTATTATCATCCATGCTCGGCCTCCAGAGCGACCTTGGCAGCTAGGAGGATTGCACGGCCTAGGGAAATATCTCTACGGCTCACTTCGAGCCCATCGAAATCTTCCCAATGCCCTGAGTCGGGGATATATTTCGCTTCCCAAGCTACCCCTAAATCTGTTAGTTGACTCAACCACCCCTTCTCCCGCATCTTCTCCACCACCATCATCCAGTGGTTGGCGTTGGTGAGGGGTAGCCACGAAGCCACAGGCATGATTATCGTATCTTGTGGATCTATGCTTAAATCAATTTCCTGCCTATTGACCCACAGAGAATGAACGTAAGTTCCATCCGAAAGAGTAGGATGGAACCATTCCATAACCTCTAGGGCTATCCACTCCATCAGTTTCCTGTCTTCGTCGGTCATTTTCTTCTCCTTCCATAAGCGAACCCGAATCCACCTAGGAAAGCCATTACACTCAGGATGGCTAAGATTATTTCAGAGTCGATCATGGCAATTCTCCTTTGGCTTTGAGGGCTTGTATCGTTCTCTTCGCTGACCGGTTCATTGCCTTCACTACATCTGGAACTTGCAATAGCACCCGCCACAACTCAAGACGTACCTTGCAATCGGCCAACTCATGCCGCAATTTCATTACCGTTTTACCGTAGTTTTCCAACTCTATTTCGTAGGCTGTGATTAACAAATCTCTGCTGCCCACGGCAGCTTGGGCATCAACCAGCTTCTCTTGCAGGGTGGCGATCTGTCGGTCTTTGCAGGCGTCCCCCAACATCAATTCTCCATCGTTAAATGATCTGGTGCCGCACTCGAATTGTTTGTGAATTGCCACAGCACCACAAGAAACATACTCATATTTAGTTTCTGCCTCGCATTTAGGACAAGTCTCCATCACAGTTCTCCTTTAACTTTAAGTTGGGTTATACACATGTCGATCTCGGCATGAACTTCCCAGGCTTCGCGACTATCTGAATCAGGTATGAGTTCAAGTTCTTGTTTACGATGGGCTAACTCTCGCCATAGCTCGAGTCTTCCCTTGCAATCGGCCAATTCCTTAACCATACCCAGCCATGCTCGGGTGGCTAACGCGTCCCGACGCAGTTCTCCCCAAGCCTCTCTTAGTTGTTCCCGCAGATGATCAACCTTTGTGGTCAGGGCTTCAAGGTCTTGGAGTAGCTCGTGGTTTCTGTCGTTCAATTCCCCGGAACTGTCCCAGACCTCTTTATATTTTTCTTTTAGATCCTTGTTTTCGGCTTGTAGAGCTTCGACTTGTTTCGCATGTGCTAATTCTCGACAATCACAGCCATGGTGATGTGTAGTACATCGTTGGGCACGTCGTTCTAGTGCCTTCAGATCAGTTTTCATCTTTGTCTTCTCCTCCTGACTTTTTTAGTCATGACAGTCCCCTCGGGTTCCTCTGCGCCTTTTATTCTAACATAGATAGCTTGGCGCAGAGGTCGGCGACAGTCCTTACATTGTGGATAGAGTTCTGGATTATTCTTACGAGTGATACATGCTTCTATGTGCATCATATGATGCTGTTTAAGTTTAAGACAACGTAAATATGTTATTTTGGTATAGTACTCTAATTCTTCGTCAGACATTGTTAACCTCGTTCTTCGTAGTCCTTATACGCCGCGCGTAGTGCCGTTCTGACATCCTCGAACCACCCGTCCTTCTCGATGAAAAAGGAGGTTACAATGTCTTGGGCATCGTCGCCCTCGGGGACGTTTTGCATTCCGTCGAAGGCAACGGCCCAGTGTCCATTATCGTCACAAATAAGTGCCGGACAAGATCCATCGGACGCAGCCTGTTCTAACCAATCGAGCAGTCTCGTATCGTTCATGTCTTTCTCCTTTGTTGAGTTATTTGAATGTTTGCTGTGGGTTTAGTAAAGTTCCCACGCCTCTTCGTACCATCTAGATAGTGAGCTGTCCATGCATAGTCTGAGTTGATTCCACACGCTTCGAAGATACCGGTTTGTGTATTAACCCACTCTTCCAGTGTCTTGTCTTCTTCTTCTCCGTCAAACTCATCGACGGGATACCATCTATCACCACAACATTCGCAGTCTCGTCCTCCAGATACTCCGTGGAAATAGATACCGATGTCTTCGGCTTTTGCGTTGGCTTGGTTTGCACTCTCTGCCTCGATATAGACGTACCAGTCGACATTCTCATCTTTTCGTACCATGCCTCCTGAATTATTCTGACGAAATAGGTACCACATTTTTGACCTCCTTTCTTGTGATTGTGATAGTGATGGGAGTTTTTGGAGTTAGATGAAGTTTATCATCGTAGAAGTAGAAAGGTTTGATAGTAAGTCTTTGTAGGATGGGTGCGCGTTGCCATGTGGAGTATACGGCGGGATCGGAGAAGAGTTCTCTTACATGTCCTTCACTTTTCCATCCGTGAGTGAAGACATGAGTATCTGTATCGGGGTCATTTTCAGTTCTCATACGGGATGCCCAATACTGCCGTGGAATGTAAAGACTAAGTTCCTTGTTCTGTTCAAGCTCTCCTAGATACATCGTCTCTGTGTCCATGATGATTTCATCACCGATTCTCATTTATCCCTCCTTTGTTTATACAATTTCATTAACTCTTTGAGTATTTCTGTATCTTCGGGTTTCTTTCCATCCATAATTTTTGTAATGACTTCACGTTTCCTATCAATAAGAGTGAGAATATCCTCTTCTACTGTCTTGTCAGCTATTAGGTAATAGATATTGACTGCGTTCTTCTGGCCTATACGGTGAGCCCTGTCCTCACATTGTTCGTGATCACTTGGAGTCCAACCCAGTTCAACAAATGCGACATGATTTGAGGCCGTCAGATTGATACCAACACCCGCGGCCTGCATGTTCCCAACGAAGAGTTTAATCTTTGGGTTGTTCTGAAAGTCATCTATAGCTTTTTGTCTTTGTTTAAGGTCTTCCTTTCCGGTGAGCCTAACTGCAACCTTTTTGAACTTTTCCATGAGAAGGTCTACAATCTCGTGGTGATGACAGAAGGCTATAAGTTTGTTGTTTTCTATGACATTGGCTATCCAGTCTATAACTAAATCCATCTTCCCTCGTGTAGCGACTCTTTTAAGATTGGAAAAGTATTGGAGTGGATTGAGGTCATTCTCGTTTAGGGCTTCTTTATATTCTCGGATATTGTTGATAGAAAGTGGGATGACTGTTCTAAGCTTGTCTGGAAGCTCTTTTTGAACTTCTGATTTTAGTTTCCTAATGGTACACGTTCGTGTAATTTTTAGGTTGAGTTCATCTAGATTCGATGCACCACTAGTATCTAACCCCCATCGTGTTCTTTTCGCCTGACAATAACGTTTAGCATAGCCCCACCAAGAGTTGAACATACTCGGCCTGAGAAGGGCTAGGATGTTATAGAACTCAATGGGTCTATTGATTATGGGAGTTCCCGAGATTGCGATGATATGGGGAGTTCTGACAGCGAGGGAAATGGTTGCGCGACTACGCTTGGCGTTACGGTTTTTGAGATACTGGCATTCGTCGAGGATGACTACTTGTGGTTTTACTTTAAGTAGTGCCGGAAGCCATCCGAAAACGATATCATAGTTAATAATGATGTAGTGATCTGAGTAGGATTTTAGCGAGGACGGTTTGAGTCCTTCGAGAATTACGACTTTTGGATTTTTGGTCCATTTATACAGTTCACGTTTCCAATTAAGTTTAAGGGAGGCCGGACAAATTATCACAACCGGTTTACGCTTAGGATGTTTTGCAGTCCAGTGAATTGAGACGGCCGACTTTCCCAGACCCATCTCTAGGGCTAGGAGAGCACGTCCATTCCATTTTTCCAACTGTTCAACACTTTCCTTTTGAAAAGGAAATAATTCTAGTTTCGCCACTTAATTTATTAAGACTCCAGAAGGTCATCGGAGTAGATTATATCAATCCCGAGTTTGGACAAGCAAGTATTTACTTGTTGCTCACTGATGGGTCTTCTATTCCACGTATCGTGTCGTAACAGTGCGTCTAGGTAGTAGATGGATTGTTGTGAGTTACGTTTTTTCGTGGCGCTTAGTGTATTTCTTAGTATAGCAAAAGAATTTCTAAGATGGGTTGGGATACGATAAGTCCAGTTTCCATCATAGTAGACGTAAAGTTTAGGGTTATCGGACAAAGGTTTAAACTCAGTTTCACCCTTACGCCGTTGTAGAATCGTGCGTGTGATCTTCTCTACTAGTTCTAAGTCTTTAGGTCTGTAGTCATTTTGATATTTGTTTTCAAACTTAACGGTGCACCAGGTTGTGTGGGGACGTTCTACCTGGGCATGTATAATCGTTCCAATCATACCCGCAGGAGTTTGCCCATAGAACTCACTTGTTGTGCTGATGACGACTTTATCGCCTTCTTTGAACATAAGACTTAGTCCTCCCATTTCCAGCAGAGTGGCTTAAAGTGGCCATTCATTTTGTGGCGCAAGTTGGGTTTTCCTTCACAACTTAGATCTACGATGAGCGTGGGGAGACCTGAATCTTCAACAATCTGGGTGCTGGAGATTTGATACTTTCCAGTATAAAGTTTAAGAAACTCACTATTTGTTATTTCAACCCACATAAATCCCCCTTTTATTTTATCGAGTTATTGCCGTTTTCCAAGTCTTTTCTTTATAGTTATAGTCTGTTTCCTAACGAGCATATGACCATTCCAGGTCATCTGTGCGAAGGAACGAGGGAAGGCGTGTTTGAACAATTGTACGGAGAATCTACAGGCTTTGAGTTCAGACGACCCGAAGAGATGATGTCCGAGTTCATGAAGTCCTGTAATTATAGAAATGGGTAGCCTCAGTAAAATCATCCCTCCTTTTTTACCGGGAATGTGTTGGGAACTCCCAGGAGCGTTTGTCACTCCGACGGCTAACTTGGGTCCCCCATATAACTCATTCAGTTGGGCTAACAAAATTACGAGAAGATTTGCCTTCTCCAGTTCATTCTTCTTCGCCCAGTTCTTAAAATAGCGATTCTTCCATCTGACTACGACATCGAGTGCCTCTGGATGGAACTCAAAGTCTTTCGCCATGATTTCTTTAGGAGTTGGATACGGATTACAACCGATAAGCCGAGTGAGAGAACGGAGAAAATCATTCAAGGAATGGCTCATTACAGTTCCTCCTTTTGTATTTTTCTAGTGCAGGTAATTTTCATGTTCGTCGGAGGCAGGTTCACAGTTATTCTTCCCTGTTTGATAAAAGTTACTAGGGTTCTTAGCGAGTATTCGAATTTGTTCAGCGTGTCGTTGTCCAATAGTGTACCTATCTCCTCATTTATTGTACATATTGTGAAGATTTTTTTAGTTGATTTTTCGTGTATTTCCATGCCTGGTCTGAAGTCTTTGAGCCTCATCTTTTAGTTCTCGTTTTCAGTGATGAAGTTGATGTTAACTTTATAACTTCTCCTCACCTCTTCTAGGAAAAGGTACTCGGAAAGCAAAGTGGGTTTTTGACTTAGAGTTGTTGGTGATAGAGAAAGAAGCAGTTTTTCCAGTGCTTGTTCTTTAGTTATCATAGAGTCCTCTCTTTTCGTTTCACGGTGATTTTAATGGGAGAACGCGCTATTAATGTATTAGCACGAAGATATCTGTTCATGTCTTTGAACGTTACGGTGAAGACTGAGACGGGAGAATCTTCCTTATCTGTTTTTAAAGTTAGGACAGTGTTTAGAGGGTCTACAGTAGTTACTGTATAGAGTATCGCCTTATCTTTACTCGTGAATTGTTGGCCTATATAGAACATTAAATTTTACCTCACTTTCTTCTCATGGTGATTTTCACTTCTTCAGTGGGTAGGACCATTAGAATTCTGGTCCGAAGATGACTTCTGAGTACAAACTTAGAAAGTCTCGTTTCTTGTCGTGGTGATGGATAATAACATTTTAAAGTGACCCATTTCTCGGAGACTGCTGTGACTAAAAACTTAAAAATTAATCTGTCTCCAGAAAAAACACATTGTCCGAGACGTTGGCCTACAAAGAATTCTTTCTTAGTTTCCATATATCGTCATTCCATTTGTCGAGATTAACTCACCGCCTCCATAGGCGAAGGCGGTGAGTTTTACTGGTTGAGCTGATTGAGGATAGATCACGGGTCTCCTACTGGAGTTAGCAAAGCATCCCGTGCGTGGTTGGCGCGGTAGTTTCATCTTTCGTTTCCGTTGTTTCGCTTTCTTCGGGTATCAGCAGATACTTGCGATGGAGAACGCACCAATGATTATTCCCTACTACAGAACTGGGATAGTAGGCATAGCGCGCACAGGTGGCGCAGTTGACGGCCTCTAGTGTGCAATCTAGCAGGAGCTTACCCATTTCGGGGGTCAGGCGTTCCGTCTTGGGGGGGTCGATATAGGTCTGGGTCTTCACGTCCCAGACACGACCACGGCCCCAGTTATTGGTTTGGTAACGCACCACCTTCTCTTGGAAAGAGGAGTTACTGTAGATATTACCATCTTGCCCTTTGATGAAATTGCCAATCAGGATTAAGTTTCCAACCGGAGTCAGGATGGCAAATTTGTTGGAGGCTTTCAGGCTGAAAGTGAAGAATTTGACGAACGGCTCATGATCGAGCATGTTGAGGATGGACTCGTCAGCCAAGTACTCTCTGACGAAGGCTAGGGTATCACTGTCGGTCTTGCTATTCCACTCAGTGACCCCCGTGATCGTTCCATTATGGGCCAATCCCCACCCGTATTCCCAGTTTAACAGTCGAAGAGAGGTGTCATTTGCCGTGATGGGGAAAGGGTGGGTTAACGGAGCTTGCACTCCGCCATGCGTCGCGATTCGGCAGTGAATAACGACGCCTCGCTTGGCATTGACGGCTTCATCAGTTACAAACCCTTTTCTTTCGAGTCCCATCCATAAATGTTGGAAGGACATATAGCCCTTGTCTCCGACGACGATTTCGCGCTCCTTGTCATACCACATGAAGCCCGCTCCGTCGTCATTATTAGTAAAACAATTCTCCAAAGTTTTCTTTGTCAGTGTGTTACCTTCAGGCTTGACGATAATGATGCACATAACTTATACCTCCTTCCAGTCTCTGGGGTCGATAGTGGAAATCCACTGTTCATGGCCGATATTGACCTTGGTGAGAAAATCGAGTAACTCTCTCACGAAGGGAAGTTTATTATACTTGTAGAGATAGTCCGTGAAGCGGCCCCACAGGTAACTTTCTTGACATGTGGCGCAATCTCTGAGACGGGAATCCATACAGGATTTACAGTCCGCGCGGCTATCAATTTCGTTGATGAGAAGTCCTTTACTGAATTCAACGAAATGATGGGTGAAGGCCAAGTATGCCTTAATAGTTGGAGTGTGAAGAGTTCCTTTAAAAATTCTGAACTCGAATGTGTTGGGATTGGAGCCGAAGTTTATGCATTGATACCGATGTCTGAGATGGGAACGATCTTTCATGACCATCGTATGCGCTTGGGCTTTGATTCTTCGTTCTCCGGGACGTTTAGTCCCCGGACGACTCAGCCGATTGTCGAATACGTCCCAATTTGCGAACCGATCGTTGCGTCTTTGGGCTACTGTGATGAGTCTGGATTTCCAGAGCTTCAGCAGCATACAGAGCTTAATCTCATCGGTTCTCTGTAAATCACTCTTACTCCTATGGAAATGGATTCCACAGGTTCCTGGGTCCCACGCCTTGGCTCCTTCCTTTTTCGTTAAATTGATGACGTCTTCGACTTTGTCCCATGATTCTACCCAAGAATCAATGGAGCGTGGATGGAAAACGAGTTCAAATCCGTTCTCCAAACTTCCATCTCTCTTGATATAGAAGAAGGTTTCGTTCTCAGAGAGTGTATGGATTTTCTGAGAGTGCCGAGGAGCTTCCTTCGGGAAGTGGTCGACTTCTAGTTCCATCCCATAGAAGGGGGGGTCACCCGAGAGGACGAACCTTCTCGGCTTGTAATCGTGCCGGTGGATCTTACTATGGAATTGTTGGGCACAGCGATTGCAGAGAGTGAGTTGCGGCTCTCCTGTGTCTGGATGTGGAATAATCTCCATGCCGAATAGCGACTCACTTCTTCCACAGTGATCACACGGCCTCATACTGTTTTCATAACAGCGTTGACAAATGGTTCTCCCTGGAAATGTGAGTAGTTCAAATTGGGACCGACGCGCTCCACATTCGGAGCAAGGGACCAAAGAACTGGTAAAACAAGATTGACAGATGCGGACCTCGGGTCCGGGCATTGGTGTCCTGCGAGGACCGCCAGAAAGAGAACCACCCGCAAAATGGGGGATAGGCACAGGTTCCGGCTCGTCCCCTGTGGAGAACCCCCTTCCCCTAATAGGTATACTGGGATTATTGTAGCGGATTTTTTGCGTATTCACTTTTGGGTGGACCTCGCCACAGACAACACAGTCCACATATTTTTTGGTGCATTCATTGGAACAGAAGTGCTTTCGGGCAGGTCCCTCTCCTGCGAAGGAGGACCAGACACGGCTCCAAGGATACTGGTTTCTACAGTGATGACATTCCTCCCAAGAGAGACTCAGAGCCATCGCTTTCTGGGTAGAACCATCTCCACTCAGAAAGGGTCCCAACAGGTGGGCTAGCACTCCTCGTGGGAGTTTGTCGTGAGCGCCGATTAAGATAAGGTCCGTAATGTTTCTGGAGGCAAAGAAATTCAGAGCCATACTGACCTGATCTTTGTTTAAATCGACGGCTGAAACATCCTCATGTGAGAATTCCCGCTTGTGGATAATCAATCTTGGGAGAGTTCTGACGACCTCACCTCTCTCTCCTTCCTCTACTTTGACTTCATAAAGGTCGGAGATTTTTAATTGTAATGGGGCAAGGTAGCCTTGTTCAAGCACGGAGTTAAGTTTTTCCAAGCACGCAGGACAGAGGACGATATTATCTTCCCCATGTCCTCTAAAGAATCGAGAACATGTGTCACAGGCACCTTGGGTTTTTACCGTCGGCGATGCCATTGTTCCTCCAAGTTTTCTATGAATGTTTGAAGCGCTGGAATATACTGAGCGGCGTCGTATTTATAGGAACGCCATACCTTACAGATTGCCCGACCCTTACGATATCTGAAATGATCACAGAGGACGCAGTTTTCAGATTCATGACAACTAGGAAGAAGTCTGATTTTTGGTACAACAACGTCCACTCCATACTTCTTGATAGCGTCAACTATCGCGTTGGTCGGGAGGTGTAAATGGATAGGAACCGTGGCGGGTGGTAGTGCTCGCTGATATGTTCTTGCAGGAACACTTCTCGTTACGCGACATTGGGTCCTATGGTTGAGATTTGAGAACGCTAGGCCGTCTTCTTCCTTGAAATCACCTAGCCAGTAGATTAGTTCTCCTGTCATGATGAGAAACTTAGAGGTATAGAATGAGATGTTAGGAAGAGCGGCCTCGACTCTCTGTTTGAGGTCAACTGCAGTGATGCCATCTTCATAAACATGATGGAAGACTGTACTGACAATTTCTTGGGTATCAGACCAGTCGATCCCACCCATTGTTCCGATCACACCATTGTGCATGACTGCTACTTTGGCCGTGGAACTGAGCCTCTCTTGTAACTTATACGAACGCGTAATGGGAAAAGGATGAGTTCGTCCTGGATGGATACCTCCCGATGTCGCAATTCGGAAGTGAAACGCGATATCGGGTTCTTTTGGTACTACGCCATCGACAAGGAATCCTTGATCTTTTAAGAAGGTTACTAAGCTATCAAAGGTCATGAATCCCTTACGAATCGAAACTTCTCCTTCTTCCCGCCACATGAGTCCGGCTCCGTGGGTATTAGTTTCCCATGCAGCTTTTAGTTCTTCTGCGGAAACTATCTCACCCACGGGCTTATAGATTATAACGCACATTCAGTAGGTTCCTCCCTACTCGATAATGGAGATGGAGTAAAATCGTTTCCTGTTCAACAGTTCATGAATATAGGGAGTTGCAGGACTGTCGAAAGTCTGCAAGTCGACCATGAATTTCTCCCAAGTGGATTTGTATTGTATCAGTTCATCGAAGACGCTGGCTGGATGCGAGTCCAACCAAGTGAGCATCGCGTCAGTAAAACCAACCTGTGCTGCTATGGTCTTCGGGACGAGAGTGCCCTTGAAGATTCTGAACTCGACTGTCTTGTGATGTGAGGTCAGAGTTAGTGCATTTCTTCCACCCAGTCTGTTTTTGACTGCACTCATGGTGGCGTTGACAGTTTTGAGACTTGTCGGGTCGTAGGGAGAATAGGAGCAGTAAGACCCGCTTCCTCTCTGTGCGATCTTCTGGAGTTGCTTCTTGTTATGGGCGAAGAACATTGCCAATTTAGCTTTGAGTTCTTCCGTAATCCCTACAATCTCCCTGTGAATATGGAGACCGGAAGAACTGGTGTCATAAGATTTACCGCCATACTTATTGATGATTTCTCTCATGGCGGGGAAAATGTCTCCAGTGAGGAGTTCGACCCAAGCAGATATGGTCCGAGGATGAAAACAAATTTCAATGCCGTTTCTCAGGGACCCGTCGGGTTTGAGCCAGAAAGTTGGGGAGTCCAGCGTAGCATGAAACTTGTGGAGATACTTAATAGCCCCTCCTCTCTCATTGTATCCATCGGTCTCGAGTTCTATTCCATAGAAACTACCCTCCTTCTCGTAGTCTCCATGATAGTTCATTTGTCTCGGATTGTAGTCCCAGTTGTAGCCATTATCCATAGGAAAACAACTGGCACAGACCTGAGAGGACTTTCCAGTCCGATCCTTGAGGTCGATTGTTTTATTACGTGTACGGCCACACTGGGGGCAAAGGTTCTTTGTTTCAGCACACGTTTTGCAGAACACTCCGTTCGAAGTCTGAACGTATGTGTCCGGACGGGTGGAGGTTCGTACTAACGCTACTCGTTCTCCACACTCAATACAAGGGTTCGTGTAGCGTCGAGCACACTCGCGACAGACAATTTCGCCCTCATAGCAAGCGGCTAGTCGATACGTCTTCTTTTGTCCTACTAGGACAGAAGTCCTACACAATAAACATTGTTTGGTCGTTTCAGTCCCAGACGCTGTCATGGGTATACATCCTCCCTATTGCGCGGAAAAGCGCTCCAGTGATTAATCGCAACAATCTGGTGTAGTCTACGTTGTTGGGTTGGAAGGTGGTACGAATAGCTGCGACTGAGATTGAGGTGTAATCTACCTTAGTCGTTAGGAATAGACTAATGATTTCCCTAATGTCAACCCACGCGACATTGTATTCTATCAAATAGTCTATCACCTTGTTACAGCTAAGTCCTGTCCATTCCTGTATGAGTTCCTTTGTCATCGTTTCGACGGCATCGTACCCATACCCAACGCAGGTTCGTTTGTTATCTGACTCTGTCGCGTTCTGTGTTATAGAACCGGATTCACTGGGTTGCTGTTCCTCGTTTACTTTTTCCTCAGTCATTTCTCCGTAGTGGATAATGTTTTTCACACGGGGTCTCCTCACGACATAAGAGGGATCGAACGGTACCAATCTGACCTTGGGAAATCACATTGACTTCCATTAGTCTGTCCTATAGTCTGTTCTACCGAACCGATTCCGATTTCTAAGACAGTTTCGGGTAGGGGTCCGTACTGGAGTAGAGTTACCCATTCTTCGTGCATCTTTCTAGCACGTTCGGCTGTGACACAGCATCCTACAGTGATAACTTGACCGTTTCCATAGGCTCTGTGTGTTATCTGGGTGAACCATCCCGGTAATCCGGGGCGTTGATTAGTTTCCACTTTTAAGAGTTGCCCGAATTGATCCTCACAAAGAAATCTGAGTTCTTTAGACGCCAGTATCGGCTCCCCTTGTGGGGAAAGGCACTCTCTAGGGCACCAGGCACAATATCCGTTTTCAAATCTCACGTAGACCCACCCCGTGGCATTTACGGGCTGGATGATTGTTCCAATAACTCCGTCGAATCGAGAAGTGAAAGCATAGGGTTTATGCTCCTCTAGCCAATGGAACATTACTCTATCGCCTTTTGTGAAGACAGGAGATAGTGATGCCGTGGCACACCATGCTGTGCGATAGTTATTGAACTTGACACAGCATTGTCCTAGATGCGAAGTAGTCGAGTCTCGCACAACAATGCCGAAGGAGCTATCGAACTTCTTCATGTGTCTAGGGCTTTCTCCTTGGTGATATGTAAATTTAACTCTTGTACCCGCTATGAACGTGGGTTCGTGTTTTTCTCTCACGATCTTTTCTAAGGAGTCTTCCCTACACCATGAAATTGACCGCTCGTCGAATTTTACGCAGTAGAGACCTTGTACGACGGCTGAGTGAGTTACTTCTCCGATCGTCCCATCCAGTAAAGAAAGCTTTTGATAGTGGGGGATTTTCTCTGAGTAATGAAAACGCACACGATCTCCGACTTTAAATTTCTGGCACTCTGACATTTTTTGTTTCTCCAATCGTTTTTCCTGTCGTTTGTCATCGTGTTTATTACGCCACATCAGTTTTTTTCTTGCTTTGGTTTTACTCATCGCATTGTAAGTTACACCCCCTTTTTATTTCGACATTAAAAAACCCGTCAGAATAAACCTGACGGGTTCTATGGGTCCTACTATAATTACCCTTCATTTTCATTTGCGTCTCATAGTGATAGTGATCTTTGGTCTGTTCTGTACGGAGTCTTGGGAAGACGGAAAGTAGATCTTAACTCTGAGGGTGTGTAATCCCAATCTGTGGGGAGTACACATGAGACTAGTAGTTTGTAAAAAATCTCTAACTTGGGCTATAGTACTTTCCGGTACATGAAGATGTGTCCACTTGTAGGACATACAGTGTTTATATCTGTCGTAGTAAGTAGGGGTCGCTCCTAGAATAAAGCTAACACCATCGCGAATACGACTGACTGGGTGATCGTGTCTTAACATTTTAAAGCTCCTTGCGTTTCTGGCTAATTGTTATAGTTTTGAGAGGAGTTAATGAGTCTTCTCTACACCACCAGCTTCTAGGGTAGTCATCAAATCTGAGGTAATAGTGAGGATGATCTTGTATAATGGTTCTGTTTGTTACTCGTCCACATAGACCATCAATCGCGGACATTTCTCTAACATGGTCCGGTTTGAGATTGTGGTGATAAATTAGGTATGTACCGACGTCCCAGCGATATGTCTGTGGTCTTGGTTCTTCTAGGGAGAGGGAGTCTGGTCTACAGAAGAAACTAGTACGGTAGGGTTTAACGAAGGATACTCTGACGAAGCCTGTCATGCTTGTTACGGACCCCCCTTCTACGACGACTCCGATGTGTTCATCAAACTCAGACATTGATTCCCGATGGGGAGGTACATTCGAATGGTAATATCTGACGCAACTGCCTACTGGGAATGAGGTTGTCTCAGGCATGGTCATTTCTCCTCACACTCAAGTTTAAATCTGAATCGCCCTAGTTCCACTTCACGTCTGGGCACTTTGGGGCTTACTTTAGGTTCGAGTTGAACAATGGAAACATCTTCATGTTCGAAGTTACGCGTCTTGGAGATAGCGTCAGGTATAGACGCAGCCTCGACAACCCATACTCGTGTTACTCTGTATTTTGGCATGGCGTCTCCTTTCTCTTTTGTGTTATCTTGATGGGTTTTACCAGTTCAATGTCAATTTTGTCGTCAGGGACGTTAGCATAACGGTAGCCAAACTCCGATAGGGTATTGTCCCATCTGACTACACACCAAGAGGAGGTCTCAACTGCAATAACTGTTCCAACTCTCCCTTCCGACTGTCCCCAAAACTGACTAGTGGGAAGTAGTCGTACTTTGGCTCCTACTTTGACTATTGACATACTATCTCCTTTCTTCTAACCGTGATCTTTATTTTGTTGGCTAATGACAACCGGCGTTCATAGAGTTGAACTAATTTCAACGTTGCTTCTAGTCTAAGAGTATATAAGTAGTTTTCTCCTTCGTATGGTGTGAACGACATGACTATTCCTTTATCACTAAAGAGTAACGAGTCTAAGTCGCTAACTACGATACGATCTCCTACTTTGAACTTTGCTGTCATGCCTAACTCCTTTTTCTAGTCACTGTAATTTTCAAGTCTCGGATTAGGTCCAACTTATAAGCGTAAAGGTTGACATCTGCTCCGTTATCGAGGCTGATTTGATAGACAGGGGAAAGGCCACACCCAGTGATAGTTCCCACTTGTCCATCGAAGCCCGGACTATGTCCGTTTACTCGTACACGATCTCCTTTTTGGAAGGTGGCCATTACTTTCTCTCCGTCTTACTACATTTTTTCTTCGTTCTCCCCCCAAAGTTCTTGATGATGTAAAAAGAAGGAAGTGGCTCAACCGTAGCTGAGATATTGGTAGTTTTTGTACTGGTGTCCGTTATGGTGGAGATGTCTCCCGCGTTTCCTGTATTCTGTTCTGTTGAATATGTCCACATATGAGAACTCTTAACTTTATAGACGTCTACTAACATAGTGGGAGGATGGTCAGAAGACATTGTTAGTACCCAAGTACGATGTCCTTGCGCCGCGTCCTCGATTGTCTTATGGATTTGGACGAAGATGGGAAAGTTGGAGAATGTTGGGTGTAGTATACTGGTATGGTAGGAAACTGAAACTCCAATTTTCTCTGTTACAATTTCTATAGGTCCTATGGTGGTCTTGAGCACTGGTTTCGCCTCCTTGTTATAGATTGAGATAGCCGGACCTCTTCGGTACATGGGTACGTTATTACTTATACTTAAAAGTGAAGCGGGGAGTGGTTCCTGAGTCATTCTTCTAATAAATTCGTCATGTCCTAGACGCGCCTGTCGTCTTTCGTTGTGTGCCTGTACGGTAATGTCGAAGTCTGCGTAGAGTTTATAGTTTACTTTAGTTTGGAACATTGGTTTACTTCCTGTATATTCCGTAGTTATGATTATCTTTGGAGGAGTAACTCGAGTTATTATACTCTCGTAGTTGTCCATGTTATTTTCTCCTTTTTGTGAAGTCGAGTTCCAGCTCGTATTGGCAATCGGGGCTACCGACCTCTCTGACGACGCGAGACGCCGCCAAGAGTCTATCAAATGTAGTATGAGGGCTATAAAGATAGTTCACCATACTTCTGACAGTATTCAATCCACAACCCATAGTCCCATTGTAGTAGATGAGCATCCGTTTTAGTCCGGAGTTATAGTAAACTCCCCCTAGCCCAAGCCGCTCGTGTAGAGTCTCTTTTTGCGTGGGCCAGTTTGACGGCACCTTGGTTTTCTTACTCATCTGTCACTCCTTTCTTACGAGTAACTGTAATTCTCTGAGGGTGTGCTAGTTCTATTTCTGTGCTATTAACAGGCCACATATCTGTACCTATGAGTATCTCGTATGGGTAAGGGTCGTTTGTCTGGAAAGATACACTTCTGATTCTCGTGAGTACTCCTCTCAGACGTTCGTCTGGGAAGAACAACGTAGTTCGTACGAGGTCTCCGACCTTGAACATATCAGAATCCTTTTATTACTCTGAAGATGGGTTCGGGTGGATCTGAACAGATGTCGATTTCTGTCTCGGATACGTGGACGGTCGTCTTACTAATATCGAGTTTGACTTGATATGGATAGATGTATCCCTTCCCTGAAAGTCCGGTCACGACTCCTTTCTTGTTTTGATAGAGGAGGATTGGGTATTTACTATTAACGATTACTGGGTCTCCTATCTTAAAAGCAGAGTGAGTTTTCTCAGTAGTGGTTGTCGTTGTTTTGGAAACGACTGGAGATCCTACCATCAGGCGAAGATTTGATTCACTATAATAGTCGTAAGTTCCATTTTCAAACTTAATATGGAAGAAGCGGTCGTCACACGCATAAGGAACGCACTCAACTACCGTTCCGAAGTGGTAACAATCCTTTCCGACGGTGACTAATACTTCGTCACCCTTTTTGAACTTGAACTCTGTCGTTTTATCTCCTTCCGTCTTAGAGGGAGAATTAAGGTCTTTGTGTTTGGTGATGGCGATTAGTTTCATCTCGTGCGCACTTAAATGGAGAACTACACAAGAGTTATCAAGAGCTACTACGTAAGGATGCTTTTGATCCTCGACTATTTCTCGGATAACTCCATACTCTTTTGTCCATCCCCTACGTAGTACTTTGACGTAGTATCCGAGGGCCGGTTCTTGGTGTGCCATTATTTCCTCCTTACAGTTATTTTTAAACATGGTACGTGGCTAAGATTCTTAGTGAAATACCCTGCATAACGTCCATTAGGGAATCTTACTCCACAAAGGTCCTCGGCGTCGTCTTCAATGATGCCTTTTTGAGTTTTAAACTCGTTCGATCCGCTTATACTTGAACCCACTATCCAAACTGTATCACCTCTTTTGAACTCTCTAGTTTTCATTGTTTTGATTTCTCCTTTTATGCTTTAGTTTTCTACTATATTTTTGACGACCGTGTGCTCCACCGGAGCGTAGACGGACTACTCCCATAATGGGTAATCTACTTTTAGTCCGTTTGGGTCGTCTTTTTTTCATTTTGGTTTGACTATTCTCCCGTACCTAAGTTGTTACGTTCAACAGTGAATAGATCAAATACATGTTGTCGTCGGCACGCCGAACAGCGGGGAATGGTCACCCGAATCTCGGGTGAATATCTCCCTCACGGATCGTTGTCTGGATATAGGTCACTGATGGGAACCTCCGTGATGATAAAATCGTTGAGGGGTTCCCCTTTTCTGCCGAGGGGTTTGTAAGAACAGAAGTATCTTATTTTTACGACCGCTCCAGCTATGTACGCTTTAGGTGCACTCATGTCCACTCGTTCTCCTCGTCTTCTACCTTTCCGATAGTATGGTCGACTTCGATCTTTCCGACAATCCTCCGTCCGCAGTGGATACAGAAGACGGGTTCTTCTTCCAGGTCCACCGGACCTCCACAACTTGTACATTCGTACATGTTGTAGAAAGGATGCATGTCAAGTTCTTTGACTTCTGTCGTATTTTCTTTTACTCCGTTCCAGCAACTCATGTGTGCGTAAAACATCTCGGCATCTCCCAATCCTCCGTCCGCACTGGTTGGAGATATGGTAATGTGAACTTCTGGTACACTGGTATGTCCTATATAGGACATTTCTTCTTTACAGAATAAGCACTGGATAGATTTTTCTTTGCCCCTAGTGGACATTTCTATCACCTCCTACTTACGTAGTATAGTTATGGAGATTGGATACGCTTTCAGTTCTGATTCGTCGTAGGGAGTAGTGACATCCTCGAAGCTCTTATGACAAAGCTGAACGCGGAGCGAGCGATTAGGTTCTTCGCCTCCGCGTATCTCTACTACTTTACCTACGAGTCCGTGGTATTCTGGGTCTTTTGGACAGTGTGTTTTGACGATAGTGCCGACTTTGATGATCATGCACTCCTCCTAGAACCCTTCAATAATCTGAAATGGAGGACATGCTTCTCCGGTGTCTTGTTTTATTAATACGCTCCATGCATAGATATTGAGGAAGACTCCAGAACAGAGGAGGACTTCGCATACAACAGTACCCTGGTTGTAGATCTTCGTGATAGTCCCAGTCTGTCCGTCCCACTTAGTCCCATTCATGCGGATTTTAGTACCGATAGTAAACACTGAGTATCTCCTATTTGCGTCTCATCGTTATTTTTATATTGGTAGCTAACTGGAGGGCGTCTTCCCGACTATACCACCAGTTATCGACTCTTTCGGACGGTGGGAATTCTATTAGGTAAATTAACGTGTTCGTTCCGTACGAAACCGCTAGTCGTCTAATGGTCCCAGTCATCGTATCGAACGCGTTCATAGATGTAACATGTGGATTTTTTTTACTGTAGTGGAATATAACGCGTTGTCCTCGTTTAAAGAGATGACCATTACCCTCGTCTGACTTATTCTGGTCACGTGCTTGACTCATGTTAGTGTCCTCCTCTTCTACAGATTGTTACTACTTCTCCCTATCGGATGGGCTGACGCGTCTCATCCCAATTTTGTCGAGAATGTCATACTCATCTTTCCCGGCGATTCGAACTTCACCACGCCACAGCCCATACTGATTGAGTTTGAAACCTTCTTCTTTGGCTTTCCAGCGTGTGATTTTGTTGAAGACGCCGTTTCCTGTGAGGAATAGAACCATCGCTCCCCACTCTTCGTCCGTGGCTACGTAGAGATTGATATTCATGCCATTGTAGTCGAATTTAACTGTCTTGCGACCATCAGCAACGTTATGGTTTAGAACACGGGCTGCCACCGATAAATCACTGACGACAAAATCTAAGTCGCCAACGGTCGCTTTTATCCCGCGTCGTATTGAGCCACAGATTAAGTTTTTAACTCCCTCCTTGTGGAGTTGTAGAGAAATACTTTGAGCTAGTCCCTCCGCCTCCCAAAGTGGAATTCGTCTTCCTTTTGACATTCTTCTCACCTCCTTTATTCGGAATCGTCAAAATCGAAATAACGCTGCATGTCAAACAAGAGTTGTTGATCGTGTAATTGGAAGTAGCCACTCCTGTCATATGGACCGATTCGTCTCCAAACTCTTTCTAGGAGATCGCGAGCTTGTTTGAGATTTTCGATGTCGTCGATAATGTTATCTAACGTTGTTGGTTGCCAGTCCCGTCTAGGCATTATGAACCTCCTTTGCGTGTCTGCGTTACTCTGATAGTTGTGGGGAGACTTTTGAGCATTGCGGTCCTTGTAGGTTCAGGTAGTGCGGATATGAATAGCGTAACCGTCTCTTTTGTTCTAAATCTGACAGCGTCTCTATCCATTTCGTTTGCTATTTCTCCGTCTCTTAGGTCTCGTGCTTCCCAGTCATCACAACCAGAGCAAGACCCATAACTCCATGAATAGTAGACATATGTCCCGTTATGATATGCAAGGAATCTAGCGTGGCCACTATAGTCGTCCTCTGAGTCTTCCCAGAGGATTGTCCACTTACCCCAAATTGTGCCTGCTACATATCCATAACGGCATCTCGCTGCTATTGTATCTTCCCACTTCACGACTATTTCCTCCTTACCGTTATAGTCACCGGTGGTGAGATGTGCTTGAGGATTTGTATGGAGTCGGGGCTATCCAGTCGAAATAGCCACGCCTTGGCTCTTAAAAGAGTAGGAAAATGCAAAGAGTCGGAACAGTCGTCCCACTCGTCCCCGTCCTCGTTGTCTCCCCACCACCAGTCTGTAAACTGATACTGTTCGTCCTTTTTTAAGAAGACTTTAGCATAGCCCCCTTCCTCTGTACCCTCTACGCGTTCCCAGACGACTTCCCAGTCAGAGAACAGCTCAGAAGCTACGTCTCCAAGTGGTTGATCTATGGCCTTTGTGTCCACCCATCTCATACTTTTCTCCGTTGTGTTATGGTGATAGTGGATTTTTTGAGTTCCTCCCTGAGGTGTACGAGAGCCGGAGTATTGATTATCACCCTGAGTCGTCCATCTTCTCCTACTCTATAGTGCTTGGGTAGAATTTCATAGTTCAAAATGGGCTGATCGAAGTGGGTTTGTGGATATTCGCGTTTTATCCGATTTGCCACATCGGATATGTGGTTTGTCAGATGACAAGGTACTAGTATTTCCCCCGTCCTTCCGGGTTTAAGGACTATTTCATACTTCAGACTATTGTCTTCCATAGTTCAACCTCCTTTTCGTAGTGGAGACGCCAAACAAACTATCACACGCCTCCACTACGAGTTGTTTTTTACTGCAGTTTACTCAATTCAGATTTTTAGCCACTTCGTTGGCTTCTTGGAGTGTCAGTTCCCGAGGACCGAACCTTTTGGACAGACCGCGTAGAATGACACTGGCCTCACCGGACTGGACTTCTGTGATGTAGCCATCCTCTTTGAGAATGGCCGTCAGCTTGGTTAACGAGAAACTGTCGATGGGGATACCACGCTTGCGGATCGCTCCCACCACCTCTACCTTTTTGAGTTCAATACCGATCATGACTTACTCCTTTTGTTAATGTGGGTTTACTTCAGTAGATACTTGCTACTTACTCTTCTACTTCCTCAAAGATGTACGCAGTCTCTGGATGTCGTTTACAGAACCATTCCTTAAAACCCATCACTTCTTCGCCGCACTTACGTAGTTCGGCAAAGCTGATTGCTTTTGCACACGTATGAGCAACTGATATAGATGGATACTTGTAATTTTTCGATGTGTTATTCACGATTCTGCCTCCTTTTTTGGGTGTTTGGAGTTACTTCCAACCACGATAGACGGTCTCCCCGAATTGTTGGGCTTGGTCACGTCTGTGTAACTGGACTAACTGACGAGACGCCCACTGGGAGAGTCTAACAGAACGAATCCAGACGAACCTCAGTAGCTTATACGATGCTTTTTGTTTGATATTCATTTCTATCCTCTTATGTTAACTGTATGAGTTTTTCCACATAGACACTTGAACTCGAGCCAGACAGAAACGTTGATGTCTCCCCCGAAGCCTCTTGTCTCGAAATCAACATAGACGGCATCGTAGTTTATATCTACGTGTCCTGCAGTCGGGCACAAAAACGTCACTCCTGTTATACGAACTTTGCTGGACAATTTCTCGACCTCCTTTTTATTACGACATAAAAAAAGGACGGGGTCGAAATGACTCCGTCCAGTTGAGAGACGATGATATGGTGGGCAGGGAAGGACTCGAACCTCCAAGCACCGAGTGCGGCGGGGTTACAGCCCGCTGGTTTAGCCAATTCACCCACCTGCCCAAGTAGCTAAACTATTTTGGATTACCCTCCGCAGTGGGGATGGGGAAGGGGGAGACGACTATTCTGGGTTCGATGTAGACCGGATAGAGTTTGGTACTCTTTGGGTCTTTCATCAAAACCCATGTTCCTTCAGCCGATGCCGGACTGAACAGGCCGTTGGGGTCGGCTTGTGGAATAGGTCCGTTGGCAGCAGGTTTCATGGGATTTGTATACTGAGTAGCATAGGGGATTCCATATCCCACCGTGACTCCGAAGAAGTGGAGCTTGCCGGTGTACTGATTGAAGAGGTAAGTGTAGGTCGTGAGCCCCTCTTCGTCTCTCAACTCCAAGATGTCCTTGAGAATTCGCCGCTCACGAAAGTTCTTGATAGCAGGCATTCCCGTTTGTTTGGTGGCTTCCATCAGCAGTTTTTCTTGTTGATGTCGTTGAACCATATCGCTATCATTACACCCCGAGAACAGAAGGACACTAGCGAATACTGCAACAATGAACTTCTTGGTACGGGGCTTCATTTAGTTTCTCCTCCTGTCAGTTTCGACTTGGGTGAGAAACGTGGAGAGGTGGCTTGGCAGTCGGTCCCGGCCATACTGGTTGGCTCGGCGGACGAACAAGTCACCTAAGGCGAGTTTGTGCTCAGGTTTGGCTTGCTCGTACTGAAACTTCATGTTTTCCAGTTCTTGAACCATCCCCCACTTGTAAGAAGGAGTGTTCTCGAAGATTTCTCGTTCGACTGCTTGGTATTGCGGGCCGAAGTACTTGTACATAAAGAAGTGGTTGCCTTGGACGATCCACGCCAGTCCGAGACCGACCGCCAGTGCGCCAATTCCTACTCCTACTGCTTTGAATCCGTTCATCTATAACAAGCCTCCTTTTTTATGAACATAGTATAATTCTTTTACTCGTATAAAAAAAGGGCCAGACTTATTAGGTCTGGCCCCATGTCCTACCCGGGTCCTGCTCAGGTTACTTTACGGCTTCGAGCAGTTGAAACGCCTTGTCGACGATCTCCGGTAGTGACTCAAAGGTGGCCGAGTTTGCCGGAAATGACCTGTACTCAAAGCCGTAAGGTTTGCGCTCGAAGAAACCCGGGTGTCGGAACTTCGTCCTCTCACCCTTCGGGGGGGCGAACCGCTCGAAGAACGTGTCGTCCATCTGCTTGACGATCCAGTGGATCGTGGGGGTATTCAGCTTGGAGGCGCGGGCCGTGATCTTACGAGTCGTCGGGCTGCCTGTCTTGGCAAAGAGGGTGATACCCGATAAGTCCCCGATGGACACTGGCGTATACTCTTGGGTGGGATACTCCACCGTGGCGATGTCCTCACAGGAGAAGTGGATGTGCAGACCACAGGAGACATTGATACCTTGGATGCGCCCGTTCTTGAGAATCTGGTCGGACATGTCTTCAATGTCGAGGTTGTAGAGGTTCTCTATTACCCCGACGCGTTTTTCACCCCAGTTGGTGATTCTGTTCACCTCCTTGTAGAGACCCAAGGGGATTTTCCATCTGTCCGAGGTGACGATCTTGTGATCTTTAGGAGTTTTGGCGATGGTTTCCAACTCTGCCTTCCTGAAGTTGGCCACCGTCTCTGCCATTGTCTCT